>ENA-OQLB01000373-OQLB01000373.1-human-gut-metagenome-genome-assembly--contig:-NODE-373-length-26275-cov-2.776618_pt1 | contig 26275 bp, 37 predicted proteins | sample MGYA00242656_ERZ504813 | MGnify/ENA primary metagenome ERZ504813 (study PRJEB26092, sample SAMD00036388) | human gut metagenome | host: Homo sapiens | study: EMG produced TPA metagenomics assembly of... | reverse complement strand
TGCTCTCCTACCTTAATACTCCAGATCCGAGTCTTTCAAGATCAGGTTGGTGATAACGTACACAGCAATGATAATCAAAGTCAGCACAACGCCAATCGCTGCGCCTGCACCAGCATCGCGCTCGACAACGCCCTTGCCGCCAAACACCGTATCGTACAGGTACACAACGGGCACAATGGTGGCCGTTTCCGTGTTGATGGGGGAGAACATCTTCGTCCACAGGAAGAATGTGGTAGCATTGATGCTCCAGAAAGTAACGCAGGTACGGATGACGCCTTTCAGCAGGGGCAGCGTAATCTGGAAGAAGCGGTCAAAGATATTCGCGCCGTCGATAGTGGCAGCTTCGTACAAATCCTGCGGGATACCTTCGATGCCGCTGATGAAAATCAGCATATAGTAACCAACACTGCCAAAAATGAAAGCAATCATCATAGCCCAGAAATCAGGTCCGTACCCAGCCAGCGGACATTCTCGCCGCCGAATGCTTTGACGATCTGGTTCAGCAGACCATAATCATAGTTGAACACATACTGAATCCACATGGTGGCCAGTGCCACGGCGCTGATGATATTGGGCATATAAATGGCGCCTTGAAGAATTTTGCGCCGCGGATGCCACTGGTCAAAATCACGGCCATCAACATGGACAGGCACATGGTAATGATGCCGCCTACCAGCCAAATCATCACCATGTTTTTTATGGAACTGATAAAACCGGCATTGCGCAGGATTTTGAAATAGTTTTGCAGCCCATAGAAGCTCCATGTGCTTGTAGATGCCGTAAGGCTCTCTACCTTAAAGAAACTCATGATAACTGTCCGAACGACCGGATAGACATACATGAACAACAGGCAAAGAACGGTGGGCAGAATGAATAGGAAAATCATTGTCTTGTTCTTTTTCATACTGGTAATACCTCAAAAATGAAATGTCATAAGCAAAGGCGGCCCCCATTCAGGTGCCGCCTCTGTTCAGATTGAGGGAATCCTGAATAAATCCATTACAGCCGCACCGCTTGACGGCGTACCGTGATTTATTATAGGATTAGCCGCACAGGGTATCCAAGTAAGCGCAGTAGTCAGCGCCGGTTGCGTACTTGCCTTCGAACAGCTCAATCATGGAACTCTTGATGGAGGACCAGCCGTCCAGCGTGTTCAGAGAACCGCACCAGCTCATCGGGGTGGTGGTGTTCTTCAGCGTCTCAACAGAGCCGGCCAGGACAGACTCTTTCAGGCGGGTGTCAGCGGGAATCTGGCCGCCGTTGTCAACCAGTTCCTGACCGCAAGTGCCGGTAACGATGGTCATAATGAAGTCAAATGCAGCCTGCGGGTTCTCGCAGTTAGAGGAGATGGCCAGAGAGTTTGCACCGGCGTAAGCAGAAGCATCAACATTGCCTCGACTTCGGGATAGTTGAAGAAGCCCCAGTTTACAGGCTCACCAACCGCAGCGTCAACCTCAGAAGTGACATAGTTTGCGCAAACAACCATAGCAGCCGTGCCAAGGCCAACCTTGGTCTGGCTGGCGGGGTAGGCATCAGGTGCGCCTTCGGCCAGATAACCAGCGTTCACGAAATCAATGATTTCCTGCGCAGCCGCCACAGCAGCTTCATTATCAGCCCAGCCGCCGTTCTTGCCCAGTTCAGCAATGGCGTCCTCACCCAGATGACGAACCAGATGGTTGTAGAAGTTGAAGTTTGCGTAAGCACCGTCCAGCGCCAGCGGCTCATAGCCGTTGTCTTTCAGGGTCTGGCAGACAGTCAGGAACTCATCCCAAGTCTTGGGGGTGTCGGTAATGCCACAGGCATCGAAAGCGTCCTTGTTGTAGAAGATACCGCCAATCTGGGGCTGCTCTACGATGGAGTTCAGGTAGCCAGCCCATTCTTTGGACTGATCGTTAAAGCAAGCGTAGCTGAAGTCATCATAACCGACAGCGTCTGCCATCTCGGTCAGGTCGTAGGTGTAGGGAGCGTAAGCGTGGCCGATACGGTTGTAATCATCCTCGAAGATGTCCAGTTTTTCGCCAGATTCCAGCGCGGCAGAAATCAGGGTGTTGACATCGCGGCCTTTCCACTCGATGTTGACGTGTGCGCCAGTTTCAGCCTCGAAAGCGTCAGCGGCGGCCTGAATTGCATTTGCCTGAACCTCACCGGCAGACCACATAGACCACATGGTCAACTCAACGCCCTCATACTTCTTGCCATCAGTAGCCGTAGACTCGGCAGCCGTGGATTCAGCCGGAGCAGTAGAGGTAGCTTCCGAACTTTGAGCGCTGCCACCACAAGCAGCCAGAGATGCTGCCATAGCAGAAGCCATCAAAAGTGCAACGATCTTCTTCATTTGTGTTTTCCTCCTAAGTGTAATTTCTATGTCGGGATTTCATCCCTTTCGCGGTGACTTAAGTGTAGTGCTTTTCACATCATTTATCAATTATTATATTGCTCATCATTTTAGCAATATTGTTATTCACCGTTTTTTCGGCACAACGTCCGACTTTCGCGTCTGAAAATTGTGCACTTTACACGTTTGTATTTCGAAACAAAGCAACATATTGATAAAATCGCCCAAAAAATTCGTTGCATTTTTCGGACGTGTGCCATATAATAGAATTATGACAATATATCAAAAAGTTCGGAGGCCTCGCCATGAGCCACATCAACTATGCTTTCAACCCGGAGGATGACGCACTCCCCCGCGACAAGATGAAGCTGCGCAATATAGCCTCTACAAAATACAGCGGCGATTGGCCCTCCATCCCACATTCCCATAGCTACGCAGAGCTATTTTATATTGTCGATGGCGAGGGGCAGTTTCAGATCAATGACAAGCTGTTCCCCGTGCAGGCGCACCAGCTGGTCGTGGTCAATCCCAACGTCATCCACACCGAAGTCAGCTTTGAATCACACCCGTTGGAATATATTGTGCTTGGCATCGAAGGGCTGGAATTTACGATTTCCGATGCCGCCGAGGGCAGCTTTTGCATTTATACCTTTAAAGAGGATAACGATGTGCTGGTCTGTATGCGCAAGATCCTGCGGGAAATGCAGAACCGAGAGTCGAGTTTCCAGATACTTTGCCAGGCCTACATGGATATTATCGTTGTACAGCTGATGCGCAACGCCAGTGTTTCGGCTGTGCCGATCCACTCCCGCCTGCCTGCCAACGCCAGTGTGCAACGGTAAAGCGCTACATTGACCACCATTATAAGGAAAATATCACGCTGGACCAGCTGGCAGAAAAGGTCAGCATCACCAAATATTATATGGTACACGCCTTTAAGCGCGAATACGGTGTTTCGCCCATCAATTATATCATCAACTGCCGCATAAAAGAAGGAAAGCGTCTCCTGGCCGAGACGGACCTTTCTCTCTCTCAGATCGCAGCTATTCTGGGCTTTTCTTCTTCCAGCTACTTCTCCCAAACTTTCCGCAATGCAGAAGGAACCTCGCCAACAGAGTACCGGAAAGCAAACCAGGTGAAATTTTAACATTTGTTTTCGTTTAATAGGTTTTCCCTTTATGGCCGAAATTTCACAAAAGACTGCCATCGGGTCTGCGCCAATACCATTTTGTATCAGTTGAAACCGGAAATGATGGTGCCCAATGTTATCTGCGCTGCCAATATAGTCAATCACTTCCCCGCCGTTACCGCTTCACCTGCGGTAACGCGCTTTGCGTTATATGGGAATATCTATATTACTGTCTTGCCTCTCCAAGTATCAACCGCACAAGGAATTTTGTACAGGAACTGGTTTTGTGATAAAAATAGGGCTGCCGTCTCATGACAGCTCTATTTTCATTTCTACGTTTGAATATCTTTTGTTGCTGGCATCACTGTCCTATGCTACAAAATTGCGAGAAAATCACCAATCTCCTTACCCCTGATTGAACCTGCACAACATCCGCAATACATCCGCAGAGCGAAAGCCTTTTTTCCTGCACAGCCAATTTGTTATTATGGTAATGGTCTACTTTTGGCAACTCATAAAGCATTTTTACACACAGGAGGTTTCAATGATCAAGAAAAACACGTATTCTTTTTACCACAAGCGCATAAGGACAGCCCTTTGCGCTGTCCTATGCAGTGTACTGACCGCAATGCCCGCTTTTGCAACCGGCGAGGATAATTCTCCCACCGCCGCAGCCAGCACAACCGTCTGGACGAAAGCCAGCGAGATCATGCAGGATGTCTACTCGCAAATCATCTCTATCTCCACCGTCACAGCTGTAGTCTGCGCCGCCGTTGCCCTGCTGCTGATGAACTTTTCCAAGAACGGCAAGACCGTGGATGATTCCCGCGCATGGCTTAAGCGCATTGCCATCACCTGGGCGATTCTGAACGGTCTCGGCTTCATCATGGCCTACGTTACGCCGTTCTTCCAGGGCGGCACTTGGAATCCGTAAACCTGCGCGGAATTGCAGCAAGGAGGTGAACGCCTTTGGGCATTTTAGATGGCATTGTGGATTGGCTGGCAACGCAGGTGATGAATTTGCTGGATTTGGCATCAACATCAGTACTTGGCGCGCTGGGCTGCAATATGGATACGTTCAAGCGGTACTTTCCTGCCGCATCGTCCATGTACGAGATTTTTATCTGGACAGCCATTGGGCTGGTGCTGCTAAACCTTGTGTGGCAGCTTTACCGCTGCTATGGCGCAGGGTTTGACATTGACACCGAGAATCCCATCAATCTGGTGGTGCGCTCTGTAATTTTCCTGCTTCTGATTTGGTATTGCGATGACATCGTCAACCTTGCCTTGCAGATCGGCGGCACGCCCTACACCTGGATTCTGGACAGCAGCCTGCCCGGCGTGCAGTTTGGAGACTTCAATTCCGTGCTACTCATCATCATTGGCGTGATTGCCAACGGTTCTGTGGCCTTGATTGCACTGATTCTCGTTGTGATTCTGGCTTGGAACTACTTAAAGCTGCTTTTGGAAGCCGCCGAGCGATACGTTGTACTGGGAATTCTGGTTTTCACCGCACCCCTTGCCTTTGCTATGGGCGCGGCGCGCGGCACAAACAACATTTTCAAAAGCTGGTGCCGAATGTTCAGTGGGCAGCTTCTGCTGCTGATTATGAACGCATGGTGCTTAAAACTGTTCGTCAATATGGTCGGTGAGTTTCTCGCCAATCCGCTGTCCTTATAGGAGATTTTTACATGAAAAAAACTCTGTTTACCCTATTCACCGCCATCAACCTTGCGCTTCTGTACTGTCCGGCCGCTTTTGCTTTGACCGAGGATGAAGCTGCTGCGGCCGTAGACGCGCATGGCAAGGATGCCGTCTCCGGCAATCTGTTCCTGTGGTTGCTGTGTGCTATCGCTTTTCTGAAAGTCAGCACCAAGCTGGACGGTATTCTGCACTCATTGGCATCGGCGTTTCACGCTCGCCCGGCTCGATGTTGTCTGAGGCGCTACTGGCTTTTCGCGGTTTTGAAATCGGCAAAGCCTTTATGGGGCTGGGCGCTGCCAAAGCCGCCGCTTCAACAGCCACCACAAAAGTCACACCCGGCAATACCTTTGCAGGCGGGCTTTCCGGCATGGTGAGCCGCCATGTGCAGCAAAGTACGGCAAGCTCCATCAGTGGGCAGTCCGGCGGTATCGGTGTGTCCTTGGGCGGTGCCATGTACCACAACAGCCTCGGTAAAGACGGCGGCTTCGCCAGCAAGGTCATCGGGTCTATTGCCACCGGTCAGACCAGCGGCAGCATCACAGGCGACAGCGCCGTGGAAGCATTCAATGGCTATTTTGCCGGTACCAGCGATGCTGAGGCTATGCCCGTTCCTGCCACTGGCGAAAATATCCCCACCGCAATGGCAACGGCAGAAAACGACGCCGTGCTGGATGCACCTATCCCCGCCACACCGCTGGCGCTGGAGGGCGATAGCACGGTTGACGTTTCCCCTACAAGGGACAGTGAAATTGCCATGCGCGCCGGTGGCAGTCCTGCTGTTACAGAACAGACCTCCATTCCCACTTCGTCCTCTATCCAACAGGCCGCTATGAACCGTGTGCTGCTGGGGCAGATGGGCAACAGCGTCACAGATGTAGAAATCGGCGGCGGCAAGATTCAGGGGCGCGAGATCATCCCCGGCCGCGGGCAGATTCAGTTTGCCATGTACAACGCCCGTCAGTATGAGAAGCCGGAGGCCACTTCACAGAACAGACTTCCCGCGACGGCGAAAAGTGGTATAAGGTCTACGCCACAACCCGCGTAGAAAAAACGCCTACCGTTCAGGACGAACGCGGGCGTATGCAGTATGATGAGCGTAAAGTGGCCTCCATGCCAAAAGCCCCCGCACGGAGACACTAAATGATGGAAAACGATACCCAAAATTCTCAGCAGGCCGCCTCAACGGCACTTCACAATGCGCCCAAACTTGCCAAAATCGCGCAAGCGGGAGTGCAGGGCGGTCCCGCCGGGGCTGCTACTGAAGCTGCGGTGCAGTATTGCAAGGAAATACTGGTCGTTGCCATTGCAGTCTTGCTGCTGCCGGTTCTGGTTCTGCTCATGCTGCCCGGTGCGATTTTCGGTACGCTGACACAGCCCAGCACTGCGGTCAATGATAATTTGGAAGTTGCTGCCAACGTGATGCAGCTTCGCAATGCCGTATCGGATATTTTGCAGGTTGCATACGAGGATACCCTTGCCGAAATAGAATCCGAGCGTGCAAGCCTCACCTACAGCGACATTGATGATTCCGTGGGCGGTCATGTTTCTTACAATGCCTTTCAACTCATTTCTATGTACTCCGCTTACCAAGGAGAGGACGACTATACCAAAATCAGCCTGGCTGACCTTTCCGCACAGGTACAAGCGCACCGGACAGAATATTATACCTACACTACTTCCGAGGAAGTTCGCACCGAACCTGTGCAGAAAGAGGTTCGTGGGCAGACCATAACTGTACAGGAAAATCATACTTACACGGTTTTCACACTTTCCTATGTGGGCGATGATTACTTTGCCGACACAGTCTGGCGGCTTGATGACAAGCAGAAAAGCTATGCCGATGCCTATGCGCATAACCTGACCGTCTATCTCCATGAAATAGAAGAACGCGAGGGCATCTCGATTCTGGGACAAATCAACGATGCACTTATTGATGATACCTCCCCTGCCCCCGGCGGCGGATTTGGCAATCCATTCAATGACCCAAACTGGGAACAGCACATTACTTCTTTCTTTGGCAAACGCGAAGATGTCGGCATTCCCGGTAAGGATACCACCAACCACAACGGTTTGGACATTGCCTATCCCTACGGTACGCCGATTCTGGCGGTGGAGTCCGGCACAGTCATAAAGGCTGGCTACCATGTCAGCTACGGCAATTATCTGGTCATCAACCACGGCGGCGGGTATTGCACCCTTTACGCCCATTGCAGCCAGCTCTTGGCGCAGGTTGGCGATACGGTGAAAAAGTACGACACCATTGCCAAGGTCGGCGCTACCGGCGATGTGACCGGAAATCACCTGCATATCTGTGTCATTATCGACGGGGTATATGTCAATCCAAAAGGATATTTACATTAAAGTACATCTCTCGTACCTTATAGCACAAAGTTCCTGTTTATAGTAACAATTTGTAATGCTAAAAACCGCCAGCAAGCCATAACGCATTTGTGACTTGCTGGCGGGCTTCTTTAATTTCGACTTTTGTAGGTAAATATTCTGTATCTTATCGCCGATATGATATCATATCATTTTACTATTTATAAGTCTAATGTTCTCCTGTGGCGTAATATATTTCTTAGTAAAAGGTATATTCTACGGTCACTGAATATTCAGTCCCGTTGAGCCACTCTTTCACCTTGTTGTAGTGCTCTACATATGTGTAATAGTTCTGATATGTATACGTGTGATACTTTTCGTTTGAAATTTCTTTTGTACCTGTGTAGTGTTTAAACAAGGTGTAAGATATCCGCAGTTCTTCACGATAAATCCGAGCCATTCCGTTCCCGAATTTCTCCGTTTTCACAACGTAAAATTCATCCGGCAAATCGTTTGATTCCCAATCCACATCCCCGTAATATACCGTTGCAGAAGCAGGAATTCCGTTGGCGTTCGACGTGTTTCCACCTGCATCTGCGAAAACTCCCATGGGGAAAATCATAACAACTGCGAGAATCAACGCGGTAAGTAAACCAAACAACTTTTTCATTGAGTAACCTCCTATTCCAATTTATTAACTTATCCTACAAAAGTCTGTTCGCTATTACATGAAAAACAAATTTTCAGTCTTGATTGTTCTTTACTGCACAAAAAAAGTGCAATAATAACAACTACAAAGCATATCCACGCCCCTGTTTTAAGAGCACTCGTTATATAATTCAAAAATTTGTTTATGCTTGATATTGAAATCAGCCCTTTTCTTGTTATCTTTTGGAAATATATGGCATGTTGTATTATTCCAAGAACAGCCACTGCCATCGGTATAATATAAATGGTCTTTTTCCCTTTTCGCGGAATAATTGAAAGGACTGCCCCTGCAATGGCACCTATCGCACCACTAAGAACTCTCACCACAAATATCGAGTGAGAACCAAAACCATTTGAAAAGACAAAGAGAATCACATATACAAACAGTAATGCCACAAATATAAGTCTACTCGTTTTCGGCATGATACACGTCTGACTATATAATTCGTTATCCATATTTTGGGCTAACGAGCTTACCGGTCCAAAAGAAGATATGACATCCTTTTCCGTATCTCCCCCTTCAATCTTTGCCTCAATTTCTTGTCTTAATGACTTAATGACTTTATGTTTATAAACGGGTGAAAGATTTGATTTTCGAGAAAACTCTGCCAAATAACTGTTGACTTGCGTCATATACTTTTCTCCCTTCATAACAAATTATTTATGCATAAGGAAAAACTTCTCCAGCATTTTTCTTCTTCTTGTAAACGCTGCAATCCATTTTGCGTAATTTTGTATACTTTCTTCGGGGGAGTTCTCCTTTTTCCTTTTTGTGAAGTTTCTGTTGTTTCCCACTCTGCTGTTATACAACCTTCATCTTCAAGCCTGTACAGCAAAGGATAAAGCGTTCCATCCTCAATCGTCAAATCGACCACAGCTGTTTTCTTTAATCCTCACACGTAAGTCGTATCCATAGCCGGGCTCCCTACTAATTTGCTTTAGTAAAATCATTTCAAGTACGCCTTTTTTCAGCTGTTGATCAAACCTTTTCATTGAATCCATTGTATCACCTTATACTATGTATTACGAGGTAATAGTAGCATATTTACTGTCCCATGTCAACTCCTATTCTGCACAATATTTGCAAACATTCCTTGTGCGTTTTGCCTCATCTTTTATTAAAGTCAACGAAAATGCTCGTGTTATAAAACCACTAAAATAAAAAGCCGATTCCTGCTCATAGGCATCCAGAATCGGTTTTTATATTCATATAATTATCCGAACAGTACTGACAAGTAATCCGTCCTGCCATCCAGCACTCGGAGAATTTCTATTGCGTTGTTCTCCTCGTTCACATGGTAAAAAATCAACTGCTTTGACACCACGAAATAGCGCACATCTGTGGTGATCTCAAACTTTTCTGCCAGTGCCGCGCCCATATAAGGATTATCCGCCAGCAGGGATATTGCTTTCAGTAGCTCCGTCATCAACTTTTTGGCGGCTTTGGGATTTTTCAGCCGCCCGGCAATGTAGTCGCGGGTCGCCTCCATGTCCTTGACGGCGGCCCTTTTATAGCTTACCCTCATTTTTCGACCCCGAACATCTTATATACTTCATCCTCGGAGTAAGAAATCAGATCATCCTGCGCTTCTTGCAACTGGCTTCGTCAGGCGGGAGAGTGCCTTTGCTTGATGATTTCCGCATTGTCCTCGGTTACGGCAAAGGGAAAGCCGCCAGCGTTTAGCGACTGCTGGAAAAACACGTTGATGGCGTCGGTCAGGGTAAGACCGTTCTTTGCATACACAGATTCCAATTCCTGCTTGATTTCCGGGTTGATGCGGACGCGGAATACATCCGTTTTTGCCGCCGAAACAATGTTTTCCATAAAACAAACTCCCTTCGTGCCGTAGCTTTCTTATCTCTATTATACGTTCACGGCATTCGGTTGTCAATCTATGTAGCTACATTGATGCCACAAATATGCATTTGAAAATTTATCTGCCGAAATGCAGTAAATCAGCACAACATCCGCACAGCAAAAGTCTTTTTTGCTGCAATATGACTCTGCTATAATAGTATCGTCAAAATTGAACAGAAACGCAAGAGCGCCTTTTTTCGAGGGCGCTCTTTTCGTTTGTAGGAGGTGGTCGAAATTTCACGCGAAGAGCGGGATGTTTACCTGATCCCGCAGAATTTTGTGGACACCGGCACGATTCTCGGCGGTACGGTCAAGCTGCGCAATGCAGTGGAGGCGGCTGTGCTTGCCGTGGGCAGTGCGGTGCCGCTGTTTTATCTGCCGCTGGCGTTCAACATCCGCCTGATGATCGTCATTGCGGTGTCGGTGCCGTTGGGTGTTTTTGGTGTGGTCGGTATCGGCGGGGACAGCCTGACGCAGTTTGTGGCGCACTGGTTCCGCTTTATGAAGCGTCGCCGCATCGTCACACCCACACCGCAGGGCAATCTTGAAGCCAACCGCCACCGGCATCTGCGGTTCATCAGCAAAAGGTATCGTGTTGTCTACTACGATGATTCTGACACTCTCCCCCACAATGCACAGGTCTTGCAGCGCAAGGCAGACCGTCACGGAAAGCTGGTAAAGCGGCAGACGCTTACGATTTGCTGCCCATTGAGAAAATCGAGAACGGCATCCTACACACCACAGATGACCGCTACATCAAAATTCTGGAAATCGAACCCATCAACTTCCTGCTGCGCTCCCCGCGCGAACAGCGCAGCGTCATCTACTCGTTCGCCAGCCTTTTGAAAGTCAGCCCGGTACGGCTGCAATTCAAGTCATTTTCCCGCAAGGCGGATGTCAATGCCTATCTGGACAAGCTGCGGAGGGATGCCGCCAACGAGCCTGACGCGGACGTGCGCAAGCGCCACATGAGCTATATCCGCTTTGTCAAGCGGCTCGGCTCCCGCGATGCCGTCAGCCGCCGCTTCTTCGTGATTTTCCAGTACGAAGCACCCACGAACGAGCGGAATATCTCTTATGCCGAAATCGTCTCCACGCTCGAAACTACCGCCCGCAACTTCCGAACCTATCTGGCACAGTGCGGCAATGCCATCGTGGAACACGAAAACGAGGATGAGTTCCTCACCGATGTTTCTATACCTTATTAAATAGGCGGACGGCGGTGCAGGTACCCTTGCAGGAGCGCATCCAAGACGTACTTGCCAGCTATCTGGCCCAGAACGATGCCACTGCGCTGGATAAAATCCCGCCCGCCGCCTTTATGATTCCGCCCTCGCTGGACTTGAAGCATGGTCGTTATCTCTGCATAGACGGCACCTACCATGCCTACCTGATGATTTCCGCAGACGGCTACCGCGCGCAGGTCACAGCCGGGTGGATGGCGCTGCTGGTGAACGCCGGAGAAGGCATTGATGTGGATCTGTTTCTGGAACGACAGCCCAAAGAACGCATGATGCAGAAAATCGGGCAGCAGATCCGCATCAACCGCAGCAAAATCAAGGACACCAGCGACACAAACTCGGATTTCGATGACCTCTCCAACGCCATTCGTTCCGGCTACTACCTGAAAGACGGCCTTGCCAACAACGAGGATTTCTACTACGCCGCCATCCTCGTAACGGTCACCGCCGCCAGCGTCAAGGATTTGGAGTGGCGTATCGGGGAGATATGCAAGCTCATGGTCTCGCAGGATATGAATTTGCAGCTGTGCAGTTTCCGGCAGGAGGCAGCCTTTCTCTCTTCCCTGCCGCTGTGTGCCCCGGACGCGGCGCTGTTCAAGAAGTACCGCCGCAATATCCTTACCTCCACTGCAGCCAGCTTTTATCCGTTCGTCAGCTTTGAGTTGTGCGATACCAACGGAGTGCTATTGGGCGTGAACAAGTACAACAACTCCCTCGTCAGTCTCGACAACTTCAACACCCGCATCTATAAAAATGCGAATATGGCAATCCTCGGCACTTCCGGCGCGGGCAAGACATTCACCATGCAGCTTATCGCCCGGCGTATGCGGCTGGCGGGAACACCGGTTTACATCATCGCGCCCCTAAAAGGTCACGAGTTTTACCGGCAGTCCAAGGCGTTGAACGGTACCATCATCCGTATTGTGCCGGGCAGCCGGACTGCATCAACGTCATGGAGATTCGCAAAATCGACCACACCAGCAGCGAACTTCTGGATGGCCCCATGCCGGAGCAGTCGGAACTGGCCGCCAAAATCCAAAAGTTGCACATTTTCTTCTCGTTGCTGATTCCCGATTTGAGCAACGAGGAACGCCAGCTCTTGGATGAAGCTATCGTTACCACCTACCGCAATAAGGGCATCACCTACGACAATGCCAGTCTGGACGACCCGGCGCGCCCCGGCCAGTACCGCGAAATGCCGATTTTGGGTGACCTGCACGCGGTCTTGTCTTCCGCTCCGAAAACGCGGCGCATTGCCAACATTCTAAACCGCCTTGTCCACGGCTCGGCATCCAGCTTCAACCGCCAGACAAACGTGAACCTCGACAACAGCTATGTCGTCATCGACATCAGCGAGCTGTCCGGCGACCTGCTAACCGTGGGGATGTACATCGGGCTGGATATATGTGGGATAAGGCGAAAGAGGATTTGACCCGCCGCAAGCAGATTTTCATAGATGAGGTATGGCAAATCATCGGCGCATCGTCCAACGCTTTGGCGGCCAACTATGTATTCGAGGCTGTCAAAACCATTCGCGGCTACGGCGGCGGGGTTCTGGTTGCCACGCAGGATTTGAACGACTTCTTTTCCTTGGAAGATGGAAAATACGGTCGCGGCATCCTGAACAACTGCAAAATCAAAATCATTCTGAATTTGGAGGAAGAGGAAGCCCAGCGCGTGCAAAGTGTTTTGAAGCTGACAGATGCCGAAATCGACAACATCACCCGCTTCGAGCGCGGCAGCGCGCTGATCGTCACAAACTCCAACAATGTCACCGTTGATATGCGGTGCAGCGAGGAGGAAAAAGACCTGATCACCACAGACCGGGACGAGCTGCGCCGTATTGTAGAAACGCAAAATGCAAAATCAACCCGAAACGGAGGAATCCTAATGAAGAAACCTGTTATCACTGCCCTGTGCTGCCTGCTGTCACTGGGCACCGCCACCGCAGCCTTTGCCGAGGAACCCACACCCACCCCTGCCCCGGAGTTGGTGGGATTGCCGCCGGAAGATACGGCGTCGCTGTTCTACCCGGACAGCATCTCGTGGCAGGAAAACGGCGGGCAGCTGCTTGTCGTCAAGCAGTACAGCGTACCGTATGGCACAACCGTTGCCGACCTGACCGAAAGCACTATGCAGTGGAACGGCGTCGATTACACCTTATGGGGCGTTACGCAGTCTGTGGAGGGCGGTGTGACCGAGGAGAAAGAGGTCACGCAGGATTTTGAATTGTCTGTGCGCAGCGCCGATGCCGAAACCGCCCGCAATGATGTGAAAGAGTCTGTTGCCTACGATGACGAGTACGGTTTTTCCGGCACGCTGACCTTGCAGGACATTACGATTGGCGAAACTTTGCAGGCCGACAGTACCTATATGGCAACAGCGCATTACGCTGGAACGGTCACCCGCACCGAGGCCGGAACGGTGCATTACACGCTGCTGTACGCGCCGATTTCTGCACCTGTGGTGGTTGCTGCGGCGGAAAGCGGCATTACCCTGCCCTGCTGATTACGGGTATCGCCTGCGCGCTGCTCTTTATCGCGGTGCTGCTGATTATTACCCACCTGCTGCGCAAAGAACCTACCCATACGGCTGAGCCTGCAAAGCCCGCACCTGCGCCGAAAGTCTATGTGCCATCCGGGGATATTGTCCTCGGCGGCAGAAATGAGGATGACGATGAAGAGAATCTCTGATTGGGCAAAAGTTCTGCTGCCGCTGGTCGGCAGCGGGATGGTCCTGCACTACCTGTTCCTATGGCATGAACGCCGCCATGCGGTGGCGCTGCACAAAGAAGTCTATCACAAGCCGAAATACTAAGGAGGAAAACACCATGATTGCACAATGCCTTTACCAGTCCGACCCGAAGAATCTTGCCAGCATGGGCAGACAGCGCCTTGCCTGCCAGCGCGCCGCCCGCAAATTGCAGTGGGGCGTACAGAAAGAACGCATTTCCGAGACAAACGAGCCTGTGCCGCTGCTCATGCGCCCCGCCGTCAAGGAGATTTTGCAGGATGCCGAGCAGCATCGCTTCGATGTGCTGCTGATCGGCAACCGGGATTCACTCTGCTGTGATGCCGCCGACATGGAGAGTTTTTTGACCGTGCTGAACTCGTTCAACATCCACATTTTTGCCGGCGGCCAGGGCAGTTGGTCGAGCCGAACGGCCGCCACTACGCGCCCCTGCCCCGCCTGCCGTGGCAGGAAGATGATGTTGCGGAGGTGCCGCAGTGAGAGAAAAATTCAAACGCTTCTGCGATACCGCCAATCCCGATTTGCTGCGACTCGTCATTATTTTTGTTTTGGTCGGGCTGCTGTTGGTGGTTCTTGCTTTTCGGGCGTTCCGGTAATGAAAATTCAGTGATGCCCGCGTGGGAACAGGCCGAACATGTTGAGCCACCCGATGAACGACTTGCCGCCGCGCAGAAAGAAAACCCGGACACCGTGGCGTGGATCACGATTCCCGGCACAAACATTGACGTGCCTGTGCAGCAGTACGGCGACAATGACTATTATCTGCGCCGTGACGAGAATGGGTCCGAGGATTACCACGGCTGCATCTACGCCGACTATGCCTGCCGCATGGACAGCAGCGTAAAAGTTTCTCGCAATCTGATTTTTTACGGGCATACGTTTACCGACGAAGATTATACCGGCGGGTTTGAGGATCTGCACAAATACCGCGTGTTCGAGTTCGGGCAGGAAAACCCGTACATTTATGTTTCGCTGGCAGATGAAAAGTTGGCGTACCAGATTTTCAGTGTGTGGGTCTGCGATGCAAACGATGATACCGATTGTATTCAGGCTGACCCGGACGATGCAGCATTTCAGCAAATTCTGGACAAGGCTGTTGCCGGCTGTGCGTTCGACTACGGTGTGGACGTGACGACTGATGACCATATTCTGACGCTTTCCACCTGCACGGCAGACCCTAACAGCCGCCTGTTGGTCGTTGCCAAGCTGATTGATGGAGGTGGTGCAGATGTAAAATCCTAAATCGCACGCACTCTTTTGACGTATAAAACCACACAAGGAGATATGCAATGCAATATAAACTCAAACACCGCTTATCTGCGGCGCTCATGGCGGGTGCCATGTGCTGTACGATGATTCCTGCTGCCTCGGCCGAGGAGATTTCCACGCCAGAGATAGCAGATACATTTGTTCCCGAAATTACGGACAGCGTAACCCCAGACCTTTCTCAGATTACCGAAAATCTGTACCACGATTTGCCCGATGCACCTACTGGTAGTTATCTCGGCAGCATGGGGTGCCTGTGGCAACCGGTGAAACCAAAATCAGCATCTCGGCATGGGTATCTGACCTGTATGATGGTACCGATGCCACATGGACGCCGATGCGCTGAACGGAAATGAAAGCACCGTCATCGTTGGCCGCAATCCCGATGCAGATTATGCGGTAGTTCCTCTGTTGGTACAAACCGAATACCCCGCAAACAGTGCAACAGCAGAAGTTGTACTTCCGAAAGGGGTGGAGGTTCTCAGCTACGCATCTACTGATGCAGACCTCATTTCTGCCGATGATGCCGAGCAAGCCAAAATCCTACATCAGACTTACGCCGAGCAATCTGCGGCTGCAACAGGCTTTTATGTGAAGGCTTTTTCTGACTTCACTGCGCAGTTTGTTTACGCCAGCCCGGACGGCACCACTTTACAGAAATCTATTCATGTACAATTGTCGGATGATGCAGCCCCTGCACAGCTTTATGCCGATAACGGTGTTGCAACACTCGCAGCAGGTCCTACCCCGCCCTATGCCACCGGCAAAATCACCAGCATTGCCAAAGAGGGCGGCACTTGGCTTATTTGGTTCAACGGACAAGAAGTCTACTGTTGCAGTCATGGTCTGAACGGTCAGCCCAATGGCTGCCCGACCTACACTTTTGACCATGTGTCTCGCCTTGAGCCCGGCCAGTACACCCCCGGCAACCATTACGCGAACCAAATCAACATTTGGGGCGGCCTCGGTCAGTTGAGTCTCGATATGCTGGACAGCAAGCCCGTTGTTATGAGCGCGGATACAGAGCAGCCCGACCTCATCAGTGAGATCTACGATGAAACCCAGCAGTGGATCATTACCAACTATCCTGATAGTTATGCTGCGCAGGCCTATGTTGCTGCCGCCGAAGAATTGGCAGACGGCACGGCGGTGCAGTCTGGTGAGAACGGTTATTACACTTACATTTATAATCCGCCCGCAGGCTACGCATGGCAGATTGTGGCGCTGGTTGGTGAGGAAATTGCTGGCGGCACCGAAATTCCGGACGTGCCGAGTGCTCCTGAGCCGCAGTATTATTCTGCTTCATGGACCGCTCCTGCACAGAGCGCCAGAGGCAGCTTTGATCTGACGTTCACCGTCAACACCGATAAGTATCAGCTGAATACGCTGGAGAAAGTGGATGGTGCAGTCATTACCGTCACTCCAAGCCAGACCAGCGGCAGTGTGGACGGCGGTAGTTGGAAGATGACTCCTGCCGGAGCGCAGACCATTACCACCAGCGGTCACACGCAGGACGACAACTACCATTTGAATGGCGGCGATGGTTCTGCCACATGGACAGTACATTATGAGGTGTCCAAGACCAGCACAAGCACACTCAGCGGGCAGGAAGGACCGTTCACCAGCCAGGCTGAAGCGGATGCCGCTGCCGAGGCTGCCAAAAATGCAGCCATCAACCAACTGAAAAACGAAGCACAAGGTATGGTAGATGCTGCCATCGCCTCGGCGCGGGCACAGCTTGCAAATATTACGTTTAGCTACGATGAAATCACCATTCCGCACGGCTTCGATACCACGTCTGGTGCTCTGAGCAGCCACCAGACGATTACTGTTCCTGCCAACAGCTCGAACTATTACCAGATGAAAAACGGTGAGTGGTCGGTCAAAGTCAGTATTGACAAAATCGACAGCGAAACCAAGCAGCGCATCAAGGGCGATGCCGAGTTTAAGATTTTCGAGTGGGATACCGTCCGGCAGTGCTACATCCCCAATGGTGGTACAACCAGTACAAGGTTGAGCGCCAAGCAGATGGAACTTACAAAGTCATCAACCACAGCAATTATGCCAACGGTTCTGACAATATCTATTACACCCAGCGAAACGAGGGTAAGTTCGTCATCGTGGAAAGCCATGCTCCCAGCGGTACTATGGCGATTGGACGGATGTAACCAAACCCGGCACGGCAGGCTCTGTGCTGGGTAAGCGGCGTATGCCTTTGAAATCACGAAAGCATTAGACGGTCAGACGATTTGGCTGGGCAACGCGGACTATAACGCCGACATTACCACGGCCAACAGCGGTGGTACGCTCATCGACACCGGCGAGGGCATCGTCACAATTACATTTGGCAGTCGCAATGCGGATAAGACTATACCACCGATCCTACAGGTATTGCCAGCAACGAGGTTCCTACACCATGCACGCCGATGTCGACACCATGCAGAACGACCGCACTCTCGGCAGCATCACTCTCTCCAAAGCAGACTTTGATGCCGCCCGGTATCTGGCCGCAGGAGTAATGGCGACTCAACGCTTGAAGGTGCCGTGTACGACCTGTATGCCGCCGAGGACATTCTTCATCCGAACGGCGTTTCCGGCATTGTCGATTACTCCAAGATCACCGATTCCAGCGGCAACCCCATCTGGCATACCACCGTGCTTACCAACGGCGCATGGAAGTCCGACTATCTCCCGGTGCTGAAAAAGGATTACCTTGTAGCCTCCGCCGCCATCAAGGACGGCAAGCTGGCGTTTTCTAATCTCTACTTAGGTCGTTACTACCTTGTGGAGCGCGCCACCGGCATCGTGATCCCGGTGGATTCCAACGGGCAGTATTACCTCTCCGGCAAGTATCCGCTTCTCAATAAAAAGCTGGAGCCTACCGGCAGCTATGCCGCCCTCGCCGGCAGCGGTACGGAATATACCGACTATGTCTACCGCAACCAATATTCTGCTGTTGCCGAGAGTCGCGCCTTAGACGGCAGCAAGACCTATGACGGCTACTACCTGTCCTTTGCGAAAGGCTATCTCTGTGATGAAGTCAACCACTATCAATCCCTTACTTATGCAGATGAATCCACTTACGTTGTCCGCACCGAAGATCAGACGCAGGACGAAGTACTGAAATCCGGGTTCAGTCTGCAAAAGCTGGTGTCCACCACCGGTCAGCCTCCCCTGCCATTAAGCTGGGCGGTGCCGGGTTCAAAGTGTACCGTGTATCGCTGCTGAGCAAGGCAGACCAGTTTGCCCAAAACGCCGATGGCAGTTACGATGCCGCCAGCATTCTGGATGTCTACCGTAAATCCAGCTACGATCAGGACACGCTGAAATTTGATTTTTCTAACGAAGAACAGGCTGTTGCCACGATGTACGAGAGTGACACCGCCGTCGTCACCCGCTATAACGCAACCTTGACCGCAGACGGTGATTTTGCCAACGGGCAGGGTCTTGGCTGGGTGCCGACCAACAATGCGCAAGAATATCGCTTATCCGAGATCTTCACGAACGAGAAGGCATCCTGCGTGTGCAGGGGCTTCCTTACGGCCAGTACATCGTCGTGGAAACCACCGTACCGAAGGATGTTTTTCAGGCTGAACCGTTCCTTATCAATGTCAATGCATCCAGCCCGCAGAGCAGCTTTACTGTGCCTGCTGGCAGCATCACAACGCCCAGCGGCAGCTACATGACCTACAACATTCTGGACGAAGAGTTGGAGGGTTACTTGCAGCTTGTCAAAATCGACATTGAAACTGGCAAGCCTGTAAAAATTGTCGACACCACGTTCAACCTTTACTACATTGCCGAGGACGGCCGTGAAACCCTTGTGGAGATGAACGACCCGAAATCCGGCAATGCCTGGGCAAAGACCAGCACTTTCTATACCGATTCCAACGGCGAAATGAAGACCCCGGAAAAACTGCCGCTGGGCAGGTACCGCATCGTCGAGATCGAAGGTCCACGCGGGTATTTCAACGACCGCCAGTACAATGTCGTGTTTGAGCTGACCTCGGACCGTGTGTATCAGGTCAGCGGCGGCAGCGCCGACGGCATGGACGACTACGTCATCACCGAAAACTACTATAACCACGAGACATTGGGGCAAATCAAAATCCGCAAAATTGGTAACGTGCTGACCGGGTACGAGAACGGACAGTTCGTGTACGAGTCCGATAACCTTGCCAATGCCACCTATGAGATCCACGCGCAGGGCGATATTCCCACGCCGGACAATCAAGGCACACTCTGGTACGCAGATGGCGACCTTGTCGCTACCGTTACCACTGCCGAAGACGGCAGGTGGACGAAGTCCGATTCAGCCCCACGCGGACACTCGCCACCTATGATTTCTTGAAAGTAACCCACGATGGCACGAAAGGCGAAGTCACTATCACGCTGCCGCTGGTACCTACACGATTTCCGAGGTGCAGGCCCCTTACGGTTTTGTCCACACCGACCACACTTACACCGTGGTGCTGGACTGGGACAACCAGTATAACGACCTCGTTCTTGCAAAAAGCATCATCGACCACACGCAGGACGGTGATGTTGTGTACGACTACTCTATTATAAATGTAGGCAACGCCAATGCCGAGCAGATTGAAAAGCAGGTTCTTGTCTTTGAGAATGCCCGTGTGCTGCCGATCGTTGAGGAGGGCAAAGTCGGTGTCGGGCTGTATAAGCTGGATCGCGACACCTGCGATTTGACCGATGAAGCGCCCTATGCAGACGGCTGTAAGACTCGTGCCAACCTTTTGAATGGTGGCAGCAACCGCGCTGACATCCCGGCAGATGCAAGATGGTCGCAGGGGCAGTCTATGAACTGTACACCGCAGACGACATTTACAGTATTTCCGGTGACCTGCTGGCCGCCGCTGATACGCTGCTGGGCACAGCCACCACCGATGAAAACGGCCTTGCCTATTTTGATGTAGACGTTCCTCTGCGCGGTGAACATTACGGCGGCAGCGATGCCCACGACTGGACGACCAACAGCGGTCGCTACTATCTGCGCGAGGTCAGTGTGCCGGACGGCTACCTGATTGAGCAAAGCGTGATTTCTGTGGAGTTCACCTACGAGAACCAGTTCATCGCGTGGCAGATTGTTGACTGCCTGCACTCCGACAAGCAGACCACCGTGGAGATCGACAAGCGTGCCTTCATCTCTGATGCCGATGACACCTTTGCCCTGCCCGGTGCAACCTTGACCGTGACTGATTGGAATGGCAATATGGTGGATACTTGGGAGAGCGGTGACACGGCTCATGTGATTCGCAGGCTGTGCCTTTCCCACGACTTTGCCGGGAACCGCGATGCCACCAAAGTCTATATTCTGACCGAAACCCGCCCGGCAGACGGCTATACCGCCGCCCGCTCGATTCAATTCCGTTTGGAGCAGGCCACGGACGACAACGGCTACTTGCAGGAAACAGCGGTCTGGGTACTGCATGAATCCGAAGATGCCGAGTACCAATCCGGCAGCGTTATCTCCCCCACCGCATTCTCCGATGACACCGTGGCTACGATTCCCGCCAAGCTGCGCGCTTTCTGGGATAAGCTGCTGGGCAAGAATCCCGATGCAGACGGCGTTGTCATTGCCAACTGGTACTGCGTGAACGGCATGCTGGTGGTGAATTTCACCGATGCCGCCAATGACCGCGCCATTGCCAAGTGCCTGCGGGAGAGCGATTTCTCCGATTTGACGTTTGATAAGGTCTACTTGACCGGCGCGGCGGCTCCTGCATTCTTTGCCGATAAGCAGGTTGCCGACAAGCTACCGATGCCGAAATCACCTACTCTGCAAGTTGGATTCTGCTGAAGGATTCCGATGGGTTCAGCCAGACCGTTACAATGCTGGATGCGCCCACCCGCGTAAAAATCAGCAAAGCCGACATTGCGACCCACGAGGAAATCCCCGGTGCCACGCTGCGCGTGCTGGATAAAGACGGCAGTGTTGTGGACGAATGGGTGTCCGAGGACACGCCGCACTACATGGAAGCCGTGCTGGTTGCGGGCAGAACGTATACGCTGGAGGAAAGCCTTGTGCCGGACGGCTCCGGGTATGTTCCTGCCAGTGCCATTCGGTTCACGGTCGAGGATGACGCAAAGTCCAGCACGTTTTCATGCAGGATGACTACACAAAATTGCAGGTCTCCAAGACCGACATTGCCACCGGCAAGGAAATCAGCGGTGCAAGGCTGAAAATCACGGACACAGACGGCAAGACCGTGGCTGAATGGCTCACAGACGGAACACCCCACTATATGGAGCGCATCCCGATGGGAACTTACACCCTGACCGAAACGATGGCTCCCACCGAGCAAGGCTATGTTCGCGCCGAGAGCGTTACCTTTGCGGTTGGTCCTACCGAGAATATTCAGCGTGTGGAGATGAAAGATGACTTTACCAAGGTCGAAATCTCCAAGGCAGACATGACGGATGGCCGTGAGCTGCCCGGTGCAAAGCTGAAAATCACCGATGCCAGTGGCAGCACCATTGCCGAGTGGGAAACCAACGGTCAGCCCCACCGCATCGAGCGCCTGAAGCCCGGTGACTATACGCTGACCGAGACGGCTGCCCCTGCCGGGTATCTACTCAGTGAGGAAGTACACTTTACCGTGCAGGAGACCGGAGAAATTCAGAAAGTTACGATGTACGATGCCCCGGCACATTCGCTGATCCTCACGAAACGGGATATTGCCACCAACGCAAAGCTGGCGGATGCTCGCCTGACGATCCGCGATGCCTACGGCACGACCATCGACCGCTGGACGACCACGGACGGCGACCATGCTATCCGCGTACTGCCGGAGCGTTCTGCCGCCAAAGACCCGCACAAAAATCTGCTGCTTTTGTCCGATGACACCAGTGAACACGTCTACACGATGGTGGAAGAACTGGCTCCGAACGGCTATCTCATTGCGAGAGCATTACGTTCAAGGTCATGCAGATGAATGACAACCTTGTTGTGTTTATCTGGCAGGGCGGCGGCTGGCAGAAATCTTCCGAGGGGTATCTTGCCATGTATGATGAGCGCACCGATACGCCCGTGCCGCTTATGAAAACTTTCCCGCAGACCGGCAGGATTTTATAAAAGCTGTGCCGAGTTGTTACACTGCACACAATTCGAGATAGGAGTGATCTTTTGTCCGTTTCTTGTTTTACCTCTACCAATTCGCACCTCTGCAAGTTTCTGCGCACCACAGGCCGTGACTGGCGCAACACCATTTACATCGAATGCGGCGACTGTCAGCGAGCCGTGAGCCGCATCTGTAAAAATCTGCTCTGCGCCTTCGACACGGCTGGTGCGCCGGTGATTGTTCCGGTGCATGATCTGGAGTACCTGTTCAGCACTACAGTGGACAAGTCCGAGTGTCGTGCCATCCTTACGAAAGCCAACTTCTGTGAGCTGTACAAAGGCTGGATTGACGAGCATATCCGCGACCCCCACGCCTGCCCGTTGAATGACTTATACGTCAACTGGGAGATTCCAGACCCTTGCGCTGTGAAGGCATTTCAAAATCGGTAAATAGGTTCTGAATAACAACAGTCCCCAAGGTGGCATCTTGGGGACTGTTGTTTATGCTTACTATGAGCATATCTTGATTTGTTATCGCTGGATATTTCTAATTTCGGAAAATTCATTTTTATCCTGTCTAATGGCAAGCCAACAATTTAGAATTTCCCGTCCGTCTTCAGAAACCTCCTTACCTTCTAATTTCATAGCAAGAGAAACTGCCCACCGACGGATGTTTCCTTTTTCTGATGCTGTTGCTACAGTATCATCTGAAGAAATTCGAGTTTGTTCTAGTAGCTGAGAAAGTCCCGCCAATATAAGTTCCATAGATTGTGATGTCAGCAGATCAAAACGATACTCAGCTGCAAATGAGACAGTTTGTAAAGCGGTAACAAGTTGTTTAGGAACCCCCCAAGCAATTTGCTGAGCAGCGACTTCTAATCCAGTTTGAATTTCATCATCCGGAAGCAGTCCTTTATCAGAATGACATATCGCCATTGCTAGAACATCATAACAACTGTGCGCACGTCGGATATCGGTGGACCTTAAAGCTCTTTCCAAATCCTTTTTGGATTCAAAATCTCGTTTTAGGAGCATAGACCAAAGTCTCTTTGCACCATGGTGACTAATATGGTGTGTGTCACATTGAGCAAGAATCGCTGACAATACAGTATATTCTTTTTCTGGCAGAATCTCCTGTGAGCGAAGAGTTGTAAAAACCAAAGGGCATGTAATATCTGATATATTTCTGTAACAAGCATATCCTTATCGCCAAAGATATCAACCCCATAGTTGATGTGGTCAGCCAGCGAAACAATTCTCTCTTTACTCGACTCGATAATTTGGCTTGTCTCATCTTGCGAAAAATCATTTGCATGACAAAATGAAACAGTTATAAGTTCGTTAAAAACATCCCTCCCCCCTGGAAAACGAATCGCCCCTGATGTATCATTTGAAATTTTATTTGCAATAGACCTGCAAAGATATCGAACTTCATCCTCCTCATGCTGAGACGGGAGCTTGAGGAAAACAGTATCTAACCAATATGCAGGAAGGCGAGGCTTACCATCATGCCAAATAAAATCTCCCAACCATCTTTTCTGCTCAGAAGTCAATAATCCTTGCGACGAACAACAAAGCAGCCGATTCAGAGCTGCCAAGCTGGTATCACTTATTTTAGACTGTGCAATCAACTGTTCAACTTCCGGATAAGAACTTCCAGAATTAGTGCTGTAGCTACATGGCAATGCCGAGAGCATCCCAACTGGATCAGGCAAATCGCGTTGAATATTCACTTTTTCTAAGTCAGGCAAAGGAAAAGCCAAAAGTTTTAACAGCAATTCGTGATGCCATTTAGCCGGATAGTTTGAAAGCATCCTTCTCACAAGTGATGCGGCCTGCAAATAGTACTCCTTTTGAGGCGAGTTATATAACTTTTCTAAAAACTCCAAAAGTTGTGCCATCATTTTATCGGAGCATTTAGAGCACAATTGAGATAACACCTCTAAAAGAACTGTAGCCGCCCTCGTCACATAAGTCCTATCCCAAAATGCTTTAATATCTGTAAGCTCTGACTCTGTACGTAAAACCGCATCCATATAAAACCGACAGCACTCATCTGTGTCTTCTTGGGACCATGTGCTGAGGACTCCGCGTGTAAGCACACTTTCCATATATTTTTCTTGGCCAGCCCTTACGATAGTTAATGTAGCCATAAAGGGCAATGCAAAGCTATGCGTTCTGCTGCTCCTCTAGCAGCCTTTGTACTTTCTACAACATTTCTGAGTTGAAATGGTATACCTGTATCCTCTCTAAAGCGAAGAAATGCAAATGAAGGATTCTCTCTTCGTCTTCTCCTCCAAAATGTGTTGTAGATGAACTTGCCCCAAAATCAAAGCTGGGTTTACTTTCGTGCGTTTGGAAAGGAACCATGGAGCCTCTAATCTTGATGTGAAATACTTATTTTCATCCTCCCAATCCACTTCATACTGTCGATGAATCGTTCTGCGATATTCATCGACAAAATCTTGGGAATCGTTTTCACCGCTTGTTCTTTCCTCGTTTTGAGGTCGAGCCTGTGAAATATAGCTTTGTAATCTCATCATTGGGCTCTCCAGCGATACAAGAAACGCGTCTGGGCGAATCTGGTGGGCAAGGCGTAGCGTAAGTTAGATAAAGAGTCTTGTAAAAGTGCAAGTGCACCATTATACTCTCCAATTTCAGCGTATAATGCAGACTTACGTAATGCCCATATTGTTTGATCCGGAGAAATTTTCCATTCCCTTAGTTGCTGTTTCAGTGCTTGAAACTCATACCGAAAAAGTGAGTGCAGACATATTTCCCATTGGAATTGCTCTTGTTGTTCCGCCGTAAGGAACGATTTTGAATTAACAAGTTCTTCATATTTTGCATTCCAACTTTTTTCATCACCGTATTCTCGAAAAGAACGAAGCATGGAGAGATTAATCGAACACTTTTCTGCACTGTTCGTATTAGTGGTTCTAGAGAGGATTTTTTGATAGAGTTCAACATCTGAACTAAAAAGCGGTAAAAGTGTCTTTTCATGCAACCAGTTGTATTCGTACAAATAATCAAGCTCATTTTCATTGTCAGACTTTTTCCGTGAACAATGATCAACTAAAATCGAATGTGCTACGGATAGCAGGTGCTTCAAATTTTCTCTATTACGGAAAGAAAGCGTTAATACTTTAGGGCAACTTTCACGATTCTTTTTTAGAATGGGAAGAGCTTCCGCGATAGATGCTACTCGATGGGTTTCCGTTCCCCATAGATGCTCTATTTTCCAATTTTGGCCTGTAACTCGATATTCATTGTATGAATTCCAAAGATAATCAAAAGTCTTCTCATAAATAGCATAGGTAGATTCGGCAGGAAAAATCTCAGATAAGTCAATGGTAATGATATTTCGTCTACGTAAACATCGGTGTACAAGGGGTACAAACAAGATAAAATAGAAATGAGGGGCGATAGAGCGGAAATGTCAGATTTTCCACTCTATCTGAACACGGTCGCTGGTGGCCTTGATTGTAGAGATCAAACCATCGGCGGCTTTTCTTTTGTCGTCAAAATCTATGCTGTCCCAGTTGTCGAGATAATAGGATAACTTCTTTATCTGCTGGGGCGATATGGTTTCAACACTCAATTCGGCGATTGCCTTTGAAATGGTCTGGCGTCGGGTGTCCAGTTCTTCAATTTTTTTGTTGGCGTAGGAAAGCAAGGTCGCATTGGCTCCGGTCAGCGTATCCAGCAGCTTTTCAATTTCTGCCTCCACCTGTGCCAGCTCCACTTGATAGGCGGTCAGTTTCGGATTGACTTTTCCTCTCTACCGTGGAGTATCTGAAAGTCTTTGAACTTTTCCTGCATGGCCGAGAAAATGAATTGCTTCAAATTCTTCCTTTGCGGATTTTCCCGCAGCCCGGACAGCCTTGTT
>ENA-OQLB01000372-OQLB01000372.1-human-gut-metagenome-genome-assembly--contig:-NODE-372-length-26303-cov-6.597838_pt1 | contig 26303 bp, 24 predicted proteins | sample MGYA00242656_ERZ504813 | MGnify/ENA primary metagenome ERZ504813 (study PRJEB26092, sample SAMD00036388) | human gut metagenome | host: Homo sapiens | study: EMG produced TPA metagenomics assembly of... | reverse complement strand
CAAAAGAATCTGCAGACACAGAAACTTCTGATTCTGTGCTTGATCAGGCAACGATCATGTATCAGCAGTATAATTATGATGAGGCAATCAAATTGCTGAAAAAGCAGGATGATTTACAAAAATAAAGATTACATGGATCTTGCTGCAAAATGCCAGATTGCGAAAAAATCACTGGTTGAATATCCTCTTGAAAAAATCACACATGTATTTTTTCATACATTGATCGAGGACACATCCAGAGCATTTGATGGAGATTCAAAATCCGGAAATTATAATCAGGTCATGACAACAGTCAGTGAGTTTAATAAGATCATTCAGATCATGTATGACAAGGGCTATGTACTGGTAAGTCCACATGATATGGCAACGGTAAATAAAGACGGTACGATGAGCAGGGGCAAGATCATGGTTCCGGAGGGTAAGATTCCGTTTGTCCTTTCGCAGGATGATGTCAGCTATTACCATTATATGGACGGCGATGGCTGTGCATCCAAACTTGTACTTGACGAGAATGGAGAGGTAAAGAACGAATATGTTGATGCTGACGGAAATGTTTTAGTCGGAGATTATGATCTGGTACCGCTTCTGGATTCTTTTATCAAAGAACATCCGGATTTTCCTATCATGGAAGAAGGGTATCCTGGCAATAGACCGGTTATAATGGTGTTCTGGGCTACCGTACAGATGGGGCATATAAGACCAAGAAGAATCTTCAGGATGACCAGAAGGCTTTTCTCAAGGCCAATCCGGATTTTGACTATGATAAAGAAGTAAAAGCAGCCAAAAAAGTGGCGAAGGCCATGAAAAAGGACGGGTGGGAATTTGCAAGCCATACCTGGGGTCACAGAAACGCTACAAGCTCCACAGCAGCGGAGTTGAAGACCGATAATAAAAAATGGGAAAAATATGTGGCACCCATCCTCGGAAAAACCGATATGATCATTTTTGCCTTTGGTGCGGATATCGGCGATTGGGAAGGATACACCTCGGATAATGAGAAGTATGAGTATTACAAAAGCCGTGGCTACCGCTATTTCTGCAATGTAGATTCCAGTCAGTATTTTGTGCAGATCACAGGTGAATATTTCCGTCAGGGAAGACGGAATCTGGATGGATACAGAATGTATTACAATCCGGATATGCTCAGTGACCTGTTTGATGTATCGGAGGTGTGGGATTCTTCCAGACCGACACCGGTACCGGAAATGTAAGACAGCAAACACACTTTACAAATCTGTATAAAAAAGATTATAATCGAACCGACAGTACTTGATGAAGGGAGTAGGTTATGAAGAAAAAAGCATATCTCATGGTTCTTGCACTGTGTGCGGCACTGGCGATTACTGCATGTGGCACATCAACAGACCAGAAAGATGACAAAAAACCTGCAGCAGAAGCGCAGGATACAACAGATAAAGAAGATTCCGGATCTGCAGATTCCAAAGAGTCAGAAGAAACGGATTCCAATAAAGACAGCGAAGAGGCAGCCTCCGGAGATACAAGGCTTGTTTCCGTGGATGATGTGAGCAAATATGTGACCATCGGAGAATATAAGGGACTGACTCTTGATAACACAGTAGAAGCCGTAACCGATGATATGGTTGACGGAAGGATCAAGGAAGAACTTCAGAACAAGGCTGAGGAAGTAACGGAAGGCAGTGTTCAGAACGGAGATGTGGTTATCATTAATTATGTGGGAACCAAGGACGGAGTGGCTTTTGACGGCGGTACTGCAAATAATTATGAGCTGACCATAGGCTCCGGAACGTTTATCGACGGATTTGAGGACGGGATCATCGGAATGAAAAAAGGTGAGACCAAGGATCTCGATCTGACTTTCCCGAAGGAATACTCTTCGGAAGAGCTGGCCGGACAGGAAGTGGTATTTAAGGTCACTCTGCAGAGCTTTAAGCGTGCACCTGAGCTTACCGATACCTGGGTAGCCAAGAATACAGACTGCAAGAGTGTGGATGATTACAAGAAGGAAATCCGTACCACACTGGAGGATGAAGCGAAGGCAAGTGCACAGAACACATTGCGTGAAACTGCATGGAACACAGTGCTCTCAGCATCTGAAGTGAAGGAATATCCACAGGAGGATCTGGATACAGCCAAGACAGAGTTTCGCAGTCTGTATGAGAATTATGCAAAACAGGGTGATATGACGCTGGAGGATTTTGTAAAAGCTCAGGGAATCTCCATGGATGATTTGAGGAGCAGAGCGGTCAGTATGCGGAGTTTAAAGTAAAGCAGAACTGATCGTACAGGGATCATGGATGCGGAGAATATGACACTTGAAGATAAAAAATCTCTCAGTATCCAGGATGAACTGATCAAAGCATACAGTGTGAAGGATCTGGCTGCGCTGGTAGATAAATACGGACAGGCAGCCGTGGATGAATCCATCGGACTTCTCAGAGTGGAAGATTTTATCCTGGACAATGCAACGGTTGAGGAGAAGGTTTCTGCCGGTGATACCCAGGGAGTAAACGGAGATGATCCTCCTCGGACGGAAGCAGTGCGGAAGGTACCGTGGATGAAGAGCTGGAAGCGGCAGAGGCTACAGATATGGTGCCGGAAGACGGCGAGGCGGATCAGGATGCAGACAGCAGCACATCGGATGCAGCGGGGCAGGAGTGATCTGACAGTATCAGCAGCTAAAAAAGTGTGGTGCCCGGAATGTGTTCCGGGTACATTTTTTTTACATGTGCATCGCGAAGTGTGTTACTGAGAACGGAGTGAACAGTAACAAATTAAGAGATTCTTTCGGGAATTTCCATTGTATTTAAGCGTTAAATGCGGTATGATTAAAGACAGACATTAAATATCAAAGAAAGATATGAGTATATAAACGGGGATGTAAAAAATGGACAAAAGAGTTTTGCGTGAGAGGATGCGCAGAAAACAGCAGCAGTTAAGACGGCGGCGGATGATGAAGCGGATAACCTGTGTAGTTGCGGCGATTCTTCTGCTGGTTTTTGTTGTTCGAGGGGTAATTCTTCCCATCGTCAACCATGCAGGCGGCGGAAGCAATAAGGATGCGGAGACAGTAAATGTCCAGGCAAATACCGCCGGAGCTTCCACAGGCAGCAGTACGAAGGACGGTACGGCATCGACGGATACGGCTGCTTCGGATACAGACAGCGCGGATTCCGGTACGGATGCAACGGTGATGCCGGTAAAGGGCAGTGCAGCAGGCGAAAGGCTTTCTGTTATGACTCCGGGATGGCATGAGGATTCTACAGGAAAGTGGTATCAGAATCCGGATGGTACATATTATGTAAATGGTTTTGCGGATATGGACGGAACAACATACAGCTTTGATAAAAAGGGATACATGCAGACCGGATGGGTGGAGAAAGGTGTGAAGGACTATTATTTTAATGAGGATGGCTCTTATGATCCTTCCAAGAAGCGCCCGATGATCGCTCTGACCTTTGATGATGGTCCTGGAGAGTATACAGAGACACTTCTTGATACTGTTGAGAAATACAATATCCATGTTACGTTCTTTATGCTGGGACAGAATGTGGAGGGCCGTGAATCTACCATACAGCGAATGGTAAAGCTTGGCTGCGAGATCGGTAACCATACCTGGGATCATCCGGAACAGACGCTGCCGAATATGGATCTGGATTCTGTTATGCAGGAGTTCCAGAAGACGGATGATGCACTGGTAAAAGCCTGTGGGCAGGCATCAACGGTATGTCGTGCACCGTATGGCGCGATCACAGATGAGCAGATGAGTGCAGTTGGCAAGCCTTTCTTCATGTGGTCTACGGATTCTCTGGACTGGAAGCTGATGGATGCGGATGCAGATTATAACCAGATCATGAATGATTCCTCACTGGGAGACGGTTCTATCATCCTGATGCATGATATTCATGAACCATCTGTGAAGTGTGCCACAGAGAAGCTGATCCCGGCACTGATCGACCAGGGATATAAGCTTGTAACAGTCAGCGAGCTTGCAGAAGCGAAGGATGTTACGTTACAGAGTGCTTCCTATTCTGACTTCTGGGACAGCTCTCTTCAGGCTGGTCGTGTTGCAGGATATGCAGGAAATTCCAGCGATTCAGAGGATTCCTCTGAGGATGGCTCCGATGGAAGCGATTCTTCTGATGGATCGGATGTCAGTGACGGATCTTCCGATGAAGGGGACTATTCCGATGGTTCTGACGAAAGTGATTATTCGGATGGATCTTCCGATGATGGAAGCTATGATGATGGTTCCTACGACGAATCTTATGACGATGGAAGCGAAGAATATTAAAAAATGACAGGAGAGACCTGAATGACAAAATGTGCGTCATTCAGGTCTCTTTTTTGACTTTATCTGACACTGTCGGATAATAGACACATATTAGCCGGAGAGGGTTTTTCCTTGACTGAAAATATGGGGATTGGTATAATTATAGAATAAAAAATTCCACTTAAAATTGGGGAATGGACGGTGGCAGAACTATAAAGGGAGGTACCTGAAAATGGGAAAAAAATTACAATTTACGGAGCTTGACCAGTATCTGTTCGGTCAGGGCACGAATTATGATATTTACAGGAAGCTGGGAGCACATCCGGACACGCAGAACCGGAAAAAAGGGGTTTATTTTGCAGTGTGGGCACCTAATGCACAGGCGGTTTCTGTTATAGGTGAATTCAACGAATGGGATACGGAGAAGAATCCCATGAAAAAAGTTGGACCCATTGGCGTTTATGAGACATTTGTACCGGGAGCGAAGATCGGACAGCTGTATAAATTTTACATTACAGGTGCACATGGTGAGGAGCTTTACAAGGCAGATCCATATGCCAATGCCGCTGAAATGCGTCCCGGAACAGCTTCTCGTATTACAGATATCACCAACTATAAATGGAAAGATGATACCTGGATGAAAAATCGCGAGAACTTTGATCCGGACACAGGTGCCATGTCTATCTATGAGGTGCATCCGGGTTCCTGGATGAAGCATCCGCAGACAGCAGAGGATGAGGATGGTTTCTATTCCTACAGAGAACTGGCGCCGAAGCTTGCACAGTATGTCAAAAAAATGGGATACACCCATGTGGAGCTTATGGGTATCGCAGAGCATCCTTTTGACGGTTCCTGGGGCTATCAGGTAACCGGCTATTACGCACCGACTTCCCGCTACGGAACACCGCAGGATTTCAAATATCTGGTGGATTATCTTCACCGTCAGAAAATCGGTATCATTCTTGACTGGGTACCGGCACATTTTCCGAAGGATGCACACGGACTGGTTAACTTTGACGGAACTGCTGTATATGAGCATGCAGATCCGAGACAGGGTGAGCATCCGGATTGGGGAACCAAGATCTACAATTACGGACGTCCGGAGGTGAAGAATTTCCTGATCGCAAACGCTCTTTACTGGGTAGAGGAATGCCACGTTGATGGTCTTCGTGTAGATGCGGTTGCATCCATGCTCTACCTGGATTACGGTAAGAAAGACGGTGAGTGGATCGCCAATAAATACGGCGGAAACAAGAATCTGGAGGCTATTGAATTTTTTAAGCATCTGAATACCGTTGTTCTCGGAAGAAATCATGGAACTGTCATGATCGCAGAGGAATCTACCGCATGGCCGATGGTAACAGGTAAGGCAGAAGACGACGGGCTTGGATTCTCTCTGAAGTGGAATATGGGCTGGATGAACGACTTCCTGGAATACATGAAGCTAGATCCATATTTCCGTAAATTTAATCATAATAAGATGACATTTTCTATGACTTATGCATACAGTGAGAAATATGTTCTGGTTCTGTCTCATGATGAGGTAGTACATCTGAAGTGTTCTATGCTGGAGAAGATGCCAGGAGAGCTGGATGATAAATTCAAGAACCTGAAGGCCGGATATACTTTTATGTTCGGGCATCCGGGTAAGAAGCTTCTGTTTATGGGACAGGATTTCGGACAGCTGCGTGAGTGGAGTGAGGCCAGAGAGCTTGACTGGTATCTTCTTGGCGAGGAAAATCATCAGAAGCTGCAGCAGTATGTCAGTGATCTTCTGCATATCTACCGCAAATATCCGGCACTTTACGGTGCAGATAATGATCCATCTGCATTTGAGTGGATCAATGCCAACGATGGCGACAGAAGTATCTTCAGCTTTGTGAGAAAATCTCCTACAAGACGTAATAATATCCTGATAGTATGCAACTTTACACCGGTAGCACGTCCGGATTACCGTGTAGGCGTTCCGAAGAAAAAACAGTACAAGCTGATCATGGATGAGCAGGGGCTTCTTCCGAAGGGCAAGGTATTTAAAGCCGAAAAGAAAAATTGTGACAACCGGGAATTTTCTTTTGCATATCCGTTGGAAGCTTATGGAGTTGGTATATTTACATACTGATATTCTGTATAGCGAAATCTTTGAAAGAAAATATAAAAGATAAAATAAAAATACCGGAGATCTGTGTACCTTTGAAGTGTTGGCTTCAGAGGTGCCGGATCTCCGGTATTTTATGGATCTGGGTATAAACTGGTTACGAAAAGTTATCGCTATTCTTCGCTATCATCGTAGGAACCATCATCGTAGGAACCATCATCGTAGGAACCATCATCGTAGGAACCGTCGTCGTAGGAACCGTCGTCGTAGGAACCATCATCGTAGGAACCGTCGTCGTAGGAACCATCGTCAGAGTAACTGTCGTCGTAGGAACCGTCATCCGAGGAGTCGTCTGTGCTGCCTGAGTTATTATCAGCAGAGTTAAAGTCTTCGGAAGTGATGTCAATGCCTTTATCTGCGTAATATTTTTCTGCTGTGATGGAGTCGGTATCTTCTACGACATTTCCGGATGCATCGATCATGTTCAGGTCTGTGTCAATGGTCACATCCAGGAGGTTGGTTCCTGTGGATGGAGTGACATTCATGGACATGATCTCGTTGAACTTCTTTTTCAGGTTGTCAAGAGTGAATACACCGGAGCCAATGTATGACTGTACACCGTTCTGAGATGCAAGTTCTTCTGTGTAATCGGAAAGCATATATGGTCCGAATTCACCGGCATCGCTGTTGTAATGCATGACCAGAGGTTCCACTGTAGGGGTCAGGATCTCAATTGAGGTCTTGCCGTCCTGTACGGTTTTCTGAATGGTGAATTTTGCCATTCCGCCGAGAAGTTCTTCCAGCTTCTGCTGGGTGGATACGAAATTTCCCAGAGAGTAGAAGACTACAGTTTCATTGCCTTTGTCATCAGTAAGGCGGCCATATGGCTGGAGTACATGTGGATGTCCGCCGATGATGACATTTACGCCCTGCTCCATAAGGTAGGCTGCCCACTGTTTTTCGTATTCGTTTGGCATGGTTTCGTCTTCGGTACCCCAGTGTGCTACAAAGATGATGCAGTCGGCCTGCTGTTTTGCTTTCTGGATCATGGCTGTGATCTTGTCTTTGCGGATCATGTCGATCATGTAGTCTTTTCCTTCAATGCCGCCTACGTTTGTGCCGTAGGTGTAATCCAGAAATGCGATCTTGATACCGTTTACTTCACGGATCTTGACGGTGTCGGCATCTTCCTGGGAGTCGTGGATCCCCAGAAGTGTGACATCCGGATATTTGGTTTTCCAGAAGTTCAGTGTGTCTGTGAGGAAGCCTTCTCCGAAGTCATCGATGTGGTTGTTGGCGGATTCTACTACGTTGAATCCTGCTTTTATAATGGCGTCTCCTACTTCTGTGGGTGTTGCAAAGGATGGGTAGGAGCTTACGCTGTCATGGTCGGTTGTGAAGACGGTTTCCTGATCGATCATTTTGATGTCTGCGTCCTTGATGGCGTCTTGGATGTGGGTGTAGATCTTGTCGTAGTTCCAGTTGCTGTCAGAGGATGCGCCTGCGTCGATGAGACTCTGGTGATAGAGGTTGTCGCCTACTGCGATGACGGAGGCAGTGGTAGTTTCGGCAGTGGTGTCGGCTGCTTCCTGCTCGGCCTTGGCTTTGACTGCCGCGGCTTTTTTCTGGGCGTCTATGGCTGGTTTGCGGATGAGGCGGTAGTCCAGCTGATTGAAGAAGAGGACCAGGATCGCAAGGACGATGACGGATGCCATAAGACTTACGCGGGCATTGCTGCGTTCGCGGAAGTTCAGGGGGATGTTGTCCTTGGGATTGCGCCGGGGTTCTCTGAGGGGATCCGGGGCGGAGCTTTTTTTGAAGACTCCTTTGAGGGAGTCGGGGATTTTGATGTTGGGTGGAAATTTCATTTATGTTTTACCTTGTCTTTCTTTGGATTTTGAATGCGATTGATTGGTGATTGTTCGCTTTGTTATTTTTGATTTTTGTTGTGTGGTTGTATTATAGCAGATTTTTATTTTGGTGGGAAGAGGGTGGTGGGGGTGAACGTACGCCCGAGCCGGGGATGCTGTCTGGTCTGCGGCTTCGTCGGGGGCTGGCTTCTAGCTGCCGGAATTCTGCTAAAACCTTTTAAAAAGTCCGAACTCGCGGCTTGCTGCCGCTCAGACAGCGGACTTTTTAAAAACAACGCAGATTTCCGCCAGCCAAGAATCAGCTCCCCTCCTGCAGAGTCGTAGCCAACCGGCACCCGTCTCCCCGGCTGTTCGGTTCCGGGCGGGAGGTAGTGGTGGGGGTGTGGGGCGACTGGCGGAAGTGGGGATTGATGAGGGCTGGAGGATTGAGTGGATTCCCGGGAGTTGGATGAGCCATCAGCGCTGCGCTGGATGGCTGGGAGGAAAGGCTGAGTTTCTTGTGGAAGCCATCGTCGCTGTGTTGGATGGCTGATTGGTGTGTGAAGGTTTTGTGAAAGGGGTTTGACAGGTGGAGGTTTTTATGGTAGGATACACACTTGCGTAACAAATTTAATAAAAATGTAACAAAATGGCGAATGAGGAGCGTGGCGAAGTGGATTGTGAATGTCTGCCTGAATGGGTGGGTGCTGCTGCGTGGTTTTCTGAGAGGAGTTTTATTGTTTATGTTTTATAAGAAATTTGCTGCTGTTGTTCTGAGTGCTGTTCTTGTGGGTGTGGTTCCTTCTGTTGTTTTTGCGGATGTGGATGGTGTCAGTGCTGTGTCTGATGGAGATGTGGAGGAGCTTTCTATTGAGGATGATTTTTCGGATGGTGCGGATTCTATTTCTGCTTTTGCCAGTGCTCTGGCGGATAAGACGGTTTCTGAGGTTCAGGGGTATCAGGAGGCGAAGGCTGAGGCTGAGGTGATCGCACAGGAGAGGCTTGAGGCTGAAGCGGCTGCTGAGGCTGCGCGTAAGGCGGAAGAGGAGCGGAAGGCTGCTGAGGCTGCGCGTCTGGAGATGCGGCAGGGGATTGTGGATTTTGCGCTGCAGTTTGTGGGGAATCCTTATGTTTATGGTGGTACGAGTCTGACTAACGGGGCGGATTGTTCGGGGTTTGTGATGTCTGTGTTTGCGGAGTTTGGGTATGAGCTTCCTCGTGTTGCTGCAGCTCAGTGTTCGGCTTCTGAGAAGAAGAGTGTTGCGGATATTGAGGCTGGTGATCTGGTTTTTTATGGTGAGGGTTGTATTGATCATGTGGCTCTTTATATTGGTGATGGCAAGATCGTTCACGCCAGTACAGCGGCTACAGGGATCAAGGTTTCTGACTATGATTACCGGGCTCCGGCTGCGGTTGGTTCGTTTGTGGCTTAGGATATGGATATAAATGCTTTACTGATATGAAATATAGACTGTCTGCGGAGATTTTTTGGCCGGGTAGGCTGAAAAATAGCTGCAGGCAGTTTTTTTTGCAGAAAAATAGTGTATAATTTAACCGAATCAAGTAAGTCTCCTGCGGGTTGCGAAAAGCAATAAGCAGTGGGTGGGGACTCGGAAAAAATTCAGAAAGGTTGTGGGGGTATGAATACGAAGGAAATCAGTGGCAGGCGGCAGATGGAGTTTTTGACGGGGTTTGATTTTGTCAGAGAAGCGGGTACTGTGGGGGAAGTGAAGGCGGCGAAGATGATCCGGGATACTTTGGACAGCTTCGGAGTGAAGAATCGGATGGAGGAGTTTGATTTTTGGGGTTTTCGGATCAACAGAGCGGTGCTTAAGGTTGTGGAGCCTTATCAGAAGGAGTATGTGGTGACCGGGTATGGAAGATGTGGAAATACTGGGGCAGAAGGTCTGAAAGCGGATTTTTTGTATGTGGAGAATGGAGATGCTGTCAGTCTTTCACGGGCGAAGGGTAAGATCGTTATGGTGAATGGCCGGGTGAGTGGTGATGTGTATCAGAGACTGGTGAGCGCCGGATCTGTTGGTTTTATCAGTGTGGAGGGTTCTCCGCTGGATGAAGGAGTGGACAGGGTTCCCTGTCAGCGCAGCCTGCCGATGATCTTTCCGGGGGATGCAGCAGAAGTGATAGAAGGATTGTCGGAGTCTGCAGAGGATATTCACAAGATGCAGGAAAAATATAGTGGCAGGATTCCGGGGGCGAATCTTCATTATAAGGACGCAGTGGAGCTGGTGACGGAGGGTGCGTCTGAGGTGTGCCTGGTTGTGGAACAGGATGTGACGGCGTGCAGATCCCGTAATGTAGTGGCGAGGATCGAAGGTACGGATAAGAAAGATGAGATCTTGACGATTACGGCGCATTATGATTCGGTGCCGGAGGGACCGGGGGCCTATGATAATATGGCTGGGGCAGCGATCATCATGGAGCTTTGCAGATATTTTCAGCAGTATAGACCGCGCAGGACTATGGAATTTGTGTGGTTTGGTGCTGAGGAGAAGGGTTTGCTGGGCAGCCGGGATTATATCAGAGTTCATGAGAGTGAGCTTGGAGCGCATCGTTTTAATATGAATGTAGATCTGGCCGGGCAGCTGATCGGAGGAAATGTTCTGGGAGTGACGGGAGAGGCTTCTGTTTGTGATAAGCTTCTTGAGATCGCTGACGGAGCAGGGATCGGAGCGTCTGTGAAGAATCAGATCTGGGGAAGTGATTCCAATTCTTTTGCATGGAAGGGAATTCCGGCCATGACTCTGAACCGGGATGGTTTTGGCATGCATACCCGTTATGATACGATTGATCTGCTGTCTGCCTGGTCGTTGGAGAGAAGTGCGATCCTTCTGGGATGTATTGCAGATGAACTGGGGAATGCGGAGGTTTTCCCATTTGAGAGAAAGATGCCGGAGAAATTTATCGGAGAGCTGGATGAATATATGTGCAGATAGTAAAAATCTGATTTTATCTGCTCATAACTGGATATTTGTTATGGAACTGTGGGGACTTGTCTGTTTCGGGAAGAGTACAGACAAGTCCTCATAATTTATTCAATATTTTCAATGTTTATTGACTTTTATAATTCCGCAAGGGAACATGTGGCTTTGAGTCAGGGGGATATTTGCAGCTTTGTAAGGGATTCCCGGAACAGGGGGCAAGCGGAGATTCGCAATTGAACCAGTGGAATTACTTGATTTGATCAAAATACGATAAAACAATAAAAAATAATACAAAATAATTGACAGTAAGATATCAAACTGTTATACTGAAATCACAGGCTTTCCAGGGATCAATGCGCCGGATATTGTTTTGCGGAGTATTGATTTCTGGAACTTTTATCACAGAAAAATCAGGAATGAGGAGATAGGACCATGTTTACAGAAGAACGACAGAATGCAATAGAGAAATGTCTCCGCGAAAAAGGAAAAGTCAGGGTCAAAGAATTAAGCGAGATGTTTCAGGTTACGGAGGACTGTATCCGCAAGGATCTCAAGATCCTTGAAAATGCAGGCAGATTAAAGAGGACTTACGGCGGAGCGATCCTGTCACAGGAGTATCCTCTGGAGAGAAATGTAGTAGACAGGCGTATGTACAATCTTGATAAGAAGAAAGTGATCGCTGCGAAAGCCTTCAAGCTGATCAAAAATAACGAAACGATCTTTCTGGATGTTTCCACTACAAATATAGAGCTGGCAAGGCTTATCGCTTCGTCGGGTATGCATGTTGTGGTTGTCAGCAATATGATCGATATCCTGCAGGTCCTTGCTGCGAATCCGTCCATCACGGCCATAGGCACAGGGGGAACTATGTACCGTTCGGTGAACGGATTTATGGGAGCTGCGGCCATTGAGGTGATCAAGCAGTACAGCTTTGACCGGGCATTTTTGGGAAGCTGTGGCGTGGATATGACAGATTTTGCAGTTACTACATCCGGAGTGGAGGATGGATTGACCAAGAAGGCGGCAGTGCAGAGCAGCAGACATAAATATGTGGTTATGGAGAGAGAGAAGTTTTATTTTAACGAATCTTATAAATATACACATTTTGATGATATCAGCGGGATCATTACCGATGAATTTCCGGATGATACCATTGTGAACATACTGAGGAATACCGGAGTGAAATTACTCTGAGTAGACAGTAACAAAGGGGGATTTTTACATGAAAGACTATATTCTGGAAACCTGTGTGGATTCTGTGGAATCCGCTATGGCAGCAGCCGAAGGTGGTGCGGACAGATTGGAGCTTTGCAGCAATCTGATCATCGGGGGAACAACTCCCGGCCCATGGCTTTTTGAGGAAATAAGGAAGCGTTCGGATATCCGGATCCATGCGCTGATCCGTCCGCGGTTTGGAGATTTCTGTTATACAGATGCGGAATTTTCCATGATAAGGAATGCAGTAAAGGATTTCCGCAAAATGGGAGTGGAGGGTGTCGTGGTAGGTATCCTGAAACCGGATGGCACCTTGAATATGGAACAGATGAAAGAACTGATGGATGCGGCGGGAGATATGTCTGTTACGCTGCACAGGGCTTTTGATGTGTGCGCAGATCCGATCGAGGCTATGGAACAGGCAATCTCGCTGGGAATCGATACGATCCTTACATCCGGACAGAAGAATACCTGCCTTCAGGGTGCGGAGCTTCTGAAGGAACTGGAAACCAGGAGTCAGGGACGTATCACCATCCAGGCGGGGAGTGGCGTCGGTGCGGAAGTGATCCGCCAGCTTTATCCCTTACCGGGATCAAGGCTTATCATATGAGCGGCAAGGTTGTAACGGACAGTGCGATGCAGTTTCGCAAGGAAGGTGTCAATATGGGACTTCCGACATTCAGTGAATATGAGATATGGCGTACAGATATTGAAAATGTTCGTGCTGCAAAGAAAGTTCTGGAGGAATTATAATGGCTGAGGGGAAGATTTTTCTGAAAGAAAACCGTGATCGGATCGAAAAAAAATATCGGGAGCAGATGATGGGGTTACCGCAGGTTTTTGCGGAGATTGATAAAAAGCTTGCGGAATGCACAGACGAAGTGGCTCTGGCGTGCAAATATTTATATGCGTTCATGCCGTACAGTGATATCGGAAATTACGCGTTTGAAGTATTCCTGGATTATGCGGAGAATGGCGTATATTTATGGAAGGAAAACTCCGGGGTGGCAGAGCTGCCGGAGGAAATCTTTTTGAATTATGTGCTGTTTCATAGAGTAAATGAGGAGGAGATCGCACCCTGCCGTACATTTTTCCGCAGGGAGATCGGAGAGAGAACTGAGGGAATGAGCTTCCGGGAAGCTGCCCTGGAGGTGAACTACTGGTGTGCACAGGAGGCTACCTATCATTGTACAGATGATCGTACCCTGTCTGCACTTGCCGTATACCGCAGAGGAAACGGAAGATGCGGAGAGGAATCTGTATTTACCGTTAATGCACTGAGAAGTGTTGGTGTACCTGCCCGTCAGGTATATGCACCAAAGTGGTCTCATTGTGATGACAATCATGCCTGGGTGGAAATCTGGTGCGATGGAAGCTGGTATTTTCTGGGAGCTGTGAGCCGGAGGAGATCCTGAATAAGGGATGGTTTACCAACGCTTCCTCAAGGGCCATGATGGTCCATTCAAGAGTTTTTGATACCATGATCCGGAGGGAGAAGTGATCGGCAAAGATGGTATGGTGACTATGCTCAACGAGCTGAAACGATATGCACTGACAAAAGAGATCACTGTGTCCGTAAAGGATTCACATGGAAAACCGGCAGAAGGTGCAGAAGTTTCTTTTGAGGTGCTGAATTATTCGGAATATGCCCCGATCGCAGAACTGAAAACCGACAGTCTGGGAAAAGTCAGCCTGACAACAGGGCTTGGAAGTATCCATATTTCTGCAAGGATGTATGCAGATGGAGAATGGCTGCATGCAGAAAACAGCATGGATACAAAAACAGAGGATTGTTGTGAGATCTGCCTGATGCCCGTAGGAAAGGAAAAGGGTATTTTTTATGAGGAGTGGACGGAGATCGATATGATCGCACCTCATGATGCACCTGTAAATAAAGATATGCCAACATTGGAGCAGAAGGAAAGAGGCAGCAGACGTCTGGCAGAGGCAAACGCTTACAGGGAACAGAAGGTAAGAAACCTGAGCAATCCGGAGTGTCGGAAATTCCTGGAAAAAGAAACTGGAGATTCTTCAATGAGAAAAAAACTCCTTGAAGTCCTCACAGAGAAAGACAGAACAGACTGTATCAGCCAGGTTCTGGAGGAGCACCTGAAATTTGCATTACCGTATGAAAAAAACATGGATGCAGATATTTTTGTACCATATGTACTGAACCCGAGAGTTGACGATGAAGTTTTGCAGAAATACAGAAAAACGATTCTTGAGCAACTGTCGGAAGAAGAGAAAAATATGCTGCAAAAGGAACCGGCGAAGATCTGGAAGTGGATTGAGGATAAGATCGTTTCCAGTCCGGAGAAAGAACGCAGCAGTGTGATCACCACGCCGTCCGGATGTTTGAAAACGGGAACAGGAAGCATTCTGTCAAAGAAGATCCTTTTTGTGGCAATGGCGAGAACACTGGGGATTCCGGCACGCCTGAACCCTCATGACCGTTCCATGGAGTATATGAAAAACGGAAAATTCATCTCAGTATCTGCGGAAACGGAGAAAAAGGCATCGATCCTTCTGAAGGCAAGTGCGGATACACAGTGGAAATATTTCCAGAACTGGAGCATCGCAAAACTGGAAGCCGGAAAATATATCACACGGAAGCTGGAAACCGAAAATTTCAGAGATCAGGTGATGAAGCTGCCGATGGAAGTGGGAAATTACAGGATCCTTACCTCAAACAGACTGCCAAATGGAAATATATTTGCAGCGGAGTATTATTTTGAGGTTCAGATCGGAGAAATGAAGAGGGTGGAGCTGGCATTTCGGAATGCAAACCTGGAAGACATGCTGGAGAATATCTCCATACCGGAATTTACTCTCAGAAAAGAAGATGGAAGCACCGTGAAGGCGTCAGAACTGACGGCAGATGGGAAGCATATCCTGGCGTTTCTGGAAGAGGAGAAAGAACCGACGGAGCATATCTTAAATGAGATGATGGAGCAGGAAGAAGCTTTTTCCCGATATGCGAAGAGGATCATTTTTGTAGTAAAAAGCAAAAAAGCGCTGGAGACCCCTACCTTCAAGAGCACTGGGCAAGCTTGGAAATGTTCAGATCTTATATGATGATTTTTCAGAGATCATCAATACACTGGGAAGAAGAATGTACGTAGATCCGGATAAGCTTCCGCTGATCATTGTGACAAACGGAAGCCTGAATGGGATCTATGCAACCAGCGGATACAATGTGGGAACCGGAGATATGCTGCTGAGACTGCTGTGACAGATATAACGGATATATACAGAAGGAACACAGACCGTATCATCGACTGTGTCGGTGACGGTCTGTGCCCTTTGTAAAAGCTGTGAAATTATTGCAGTGGTTCAGATGCTCAGAATATGCGGGCAGATCGGAATGAAAATGCCTGTTGTGCTTCCCGAAATTGCCGTAATAAAAGTTGTTTTGCATTACTTAGCATCAGAAAAGAGATCACGCACGGAATCCCGGTAGATACATTCTGGCTTCAGGCGTATCGTCCTTGGAAAATCACTGTAGTCTCCGTTCATTCTGCGAAGCAGCAGATCACAGGCCTGCTCTGCCAGACCGGTCAGCGGCTGACGGACAGCGGTCAGCTGAGGAGAAAGCAGCATGGACAGTTCAAAATCATCAAAGGAGACAACAGACAGGTCTTCCGGGATTCGGATGCCAAGGCTGTAGATCGCTTCATAAATACCGAGGCATAGTGTATAGTTCGCAGAAAATACGGCAGTCGGACGTTCCGGAAGATTCCATAATTTCTGCATTGCCTGATATCCAAAGTCGTTTGTGTAATTTTCAGCGATGATATAATCGGGATTAACCGGAATATCGTAGTCTCCAGTGCCCGGAGATAGCCTTTTTTTCGTTCACATGCAGTATAGGATGCAGGAGAACCGGTGACAAGGGCGATCTTCTGATGCCCCATTTTTATCAGATGCTCCACGATCTCGTAGGCTCCGGAGGTACAGCTGGTCTGTACACAGTCTGTACGGTGGAAATGGCTGTGTTCTTCCAGCTCCACAACAGGGATTTTGGCGTGTTCCACAGCAGAACAGATGTCCTGGTTCAGACTGAAAGAGGTAATGATAAGGCCGTCGATCCCAGAGCGGAGCATGTGAGGGACGAATTTATTGACATGATCCTTATATTTGTCGCCGCTCATAAATGTGAGAGAATAACCGTGAGCGCGCATGGTGTTTTCTATTTTGCTCAGAAGAAAAGCATTATGCGGAGTATTGGGAGGACCGGATACCAGACCGATACGGTAAGTCTTGGAGGAACGAAGTCCCCGGGCCGTGTTTCGTGGAACGTAATTCAGTTTCCGGATCGCTTCGTCGATCTGCTTTTTGTTTTGCGGCCGTACAGTTCCGCCGTTGATATATTTTGAAATGGTGGCCAGTGCCAGACCGGTTTCTCTGGCAATGTCTTGATGGTTGCACTCATAAATCAATCCTTTCCAGATGCTGTACTGTTGTGTTCGGACAGGTCTTTTACGGAGCGCCGCGGGTGGAATACAACATCCAGCATGTCAATTTTTGGAAAATCCGTATAGTCTCCATGGATCCTTTTTAAAAGTAATTCCACAGCATGTTTCCCCATGCTTGTCAGATCCTGTGAGACGCAGGTCATAGTCGCGCTCATGGTCTTGAAAAGCGGATCATCATCAAAGCACACAAAGGAAATATCCTGAGGAACGGAAATCCGTGCCTGGCTGGCAGCGCTTAAACCACCCATTGTGGAGAGATAGCAGTCAAAAAAAACAGCAGTAGGGGGATCGGAAGAATCAATAAGCTTCTGGAAATGCAGGTTGCTCTGGGTGATCGTTTCTGCAGTGGAACCAAAAGAAACAGGGGGAAAAGAATCCTGCTGTTTCAGAAGGTCAATGCCATTTTTCTGATATACATCCACAAAGCCCTGGATCCGCTGCTCGATGGTGTAGGAGTCCAGATACTGTTCCATGATCCAGACCTTTGTGTGGCCTTTTTCCAAAAGGTGCTCTGCCAGCAGTGCACCGCCTCTGTAATTATCAGAAATAACACAGTCTACAGGAAAATGTCTCATGGAAGCAGGAATCTGATCGAGCATTACAACTGGTATGCCGGCATTCTGTAAGAGCTGGTACAGGTCATCATGCCAGCAGGATGGGAGCATGATAACTCCGTCAAAGTGCTGGGAGATAATATCCTGTATCGTATCGATCTCCTTCTGATGTTCAAAAAAGAAAGAACAGACAATAACTGTATAGCCATGATCCGTGAAATGCTTGATAATGGAGTTGACAAGCTCGCCCCAGAAATAATTACCAAGATCTGAGATCAGGATACCGATGGTATGTGTGTTTTTGGCACGAAGAAGCTGGGCATTCCGGTTTGGGGTATATCCAAGCTCCTGAATTGCCTTTTCTATAAGGATACGATTTTCTTCCCGTATTTTTTTGTGGTTTATATATTTGGAGATCGTTGCGGTGGACAGGCCTGTCGCACGGGCGATATCATTGATCGTAACGTTCATGTAAAGCCTCCGGTTCTGATGCATTTACAGATAATATAGTATTTTCATATTATATCATGAAAAAGAAAATGCCTCAATACACATGGCATTTTTTACACATAAAGTATCAGAAAAAACGAGCGTATTGTACAGAAAATTGATAAAAATGAAACGTTTAACAAAACCTAATACGAAAAAGTACACAAAAACAAGACGGAATAATTGTAAAAAATAGGAAAATGATTTTTGCCCTATGATTTTACTTGAAAAGCTGCTTCGGATGCGGTAAGATAGTCTTAACAAAAACGAAACGTTTTACGTAACAAGAAAATCAGCTATACGAAACAAGGAGAAGGTTATGGCAGACACAAAGCAGCAGTGGTATAAAGATGCCAAATACGGATTATTCATCCATTGGGGACTTATTCCATCCTTGCAGGAGAATGGAAAGATCCGAAGACCGGCGAGGTCACCAAGACAGACCGTATCGCAGAGTGGATCGAGAACAATCTCAACATTGACAAGGAAGATTACAGAAAGCTGAAAGATGAGTTCCATCCGGACAAATTTGACGCGGACATGTTTGTGAAAAGAGCGAAAGAGCAGTGGGGTGTTAAATATATCGTTCTTACTTCCAAGCATCACGAGGGATTCGCAATGTACGATTCCAAGGTCAGTGATTTTAATGTAGTGAAGGCTGCAGGAAGAGATATCTTAAGAGAGCTTTCCGATGCTTGTAAGAAATATGACATGACAATGGGTATCTATTATTCACAGGCTCAGGACTGGGATGATGACAATGCCTATAAGAAGGATTACGAAGACAAGAACGAATGGAAGCCGGAATTCCGTATATACTTCGATGAGAAATGCAAACCGCAGTTAAAAGAGCTTCTTGAGAATTACGATAATATTTCCCTGATCTGGTTTGATACTCCGATGGGAATGACCGCAGACGAAGCTCAGGAATTAAGAGACTGGGTTAAGGGTATTAAGCCTGACTGCATCATCAGCGGACGTATCGGACACCAGAAGGGCGATTACATGACCACCGGTGATAACTTTATTCCACGTCTTCCATACGACGGTGACTGGGAAGTACCGGCAACTGTAAATGATACATGGGGTTATAATAAATACGATACAAACTGGAAGAATCCGGATGATATCCTGAACCTTCTTCTCAAGATCGTCGGCAGAGGCGGAAATTACCTGCTGAACGTAGGACCAATGGCAGACGGAACTGTTCCGGAAGCTTGTGTCGAGGTTATGAATGAGGTTGGTAAATACGTGACTGAGAATGCGGAAGCAATTTACGGAACCAAGAATGTTGGTATCTATCCGTATGAGATCCCGAGCATTGAATTTACAAAGAGACCACATAAGCTTTACGTACACGTCCTTGCACCGAGATATCGAGTTGAACTGCTGAACATCGGTAATCAGTTAAAGGGTGCATATGTGGTAAGCACAGGAGAAAAGCTTCCGTGCCGCGCATTAAAGTGCTGCGAAGGAAACTCGATGATAGAGGTAGAGCTTCCGGAGAAGCTTCAGGGGGCAAAGAACTACTGTGTATGCCTGGAGCTTGAGGAAGAAGAGCCGATCTTTGAGGCGATCATCGATTGATCAATTTATGAACATCAAGGGGAAAACTATATAATAAAAAATCATATTAAGGGAGGATTTATTCATGAAGAAACGAATGAAAAAAGTTGCAACACTGTGTCTCGCCGGTGTAACAGCAATGTCAACAGTAGGCGTAACAGGAAGCGCCGTATTTGCAAAGGGTGACACAAACTACGATGTAGACAATATGGATTTTGAAAACGTTGAGCTTCGTGTAGCATTCAGATTTAACAACGGATCTGATACAGACGGACAGGCTAAATGGTATTACAAAGCACTTGAAGAGTTCAATAAAGAGAACGAAGGAAAGATCCATGTAACAGATGAGAGTATTTCTACAGAGTCTGATTACGAAGAGAAGCTTACAACAGATTTCGCTTCCGGTAATGTACCGAACGCATTCCTTCAGTATGGCGGAAGCCGTACAAGAGAGTATGTAGATGCAGGATATATACTGGATCTGACACCATACTTTGAACAGTATCCGGAATGGAAAGAGGGAGTTCAGGATTTTGCATGGGAGACAACACAGTTTGACGGCATTGAAGGAACCTATGGTATTCCGTGGTCCGCTTATCAGCTCTGTCTCTACTACAACAAAGATTACCTTGATCAGGTTGGCGTAGATGTTCCGGAGTCCTGGGATGATCTTGTTGATGCCTGCGCAAAATTAAAAGATGCAGGAATCCAGCCATTCAACTACTCTGACAAAGATAACTATCACTTCGAGCATCTGATGAGTGCTCTTGCTCTGAAAGCTTACGGAACAAGCATCGCAGATGATCTTGCAAGCGACAAAGAGGCTTACAACGGCGAGAAGATGGTTGCAATCTATCAGAAGATGAAAGATATGATTGATGCAGGATACTGGGGAGACGGAATCCTCAGCACAGACTTCAACACAGAGAGAAATATGTTCGAGGCAGGAAAAGCTGCATTCACAGTTGACGGAACATGGAACTGCGGTAACTTCCAGAATGACTCCGATACAACTCTCTTCGATGCTCAGAAGATCGGTGTTACAAGAATTCCTTATATCGACGAAGCAAACAAGACTGTAGAGATGGGCGGCGGTTCTGATACATACTACATCACTACATTAAACAAGAGCGATGAGGAAATCGCAGCAACTGTTAAATTCATCAAATACCTTACAAGTGTAGATTCCATCAACGAAATGTGCAAATCCAGCCCGACAACATATGCTGAGAAGGTTACGATTGATACAGGTAACTATCTGCTTGACGATGTAAATGCGATCATGGCTGAGAATACAGAGTCTAAACTTGAGATTCCTACATATGACAGCAACACAGCAGCTATGGATACAATCCGTAATTCTCTTCAGGCATTAGCGACAGGCGCAAGTGCACAGGAAGTTGGAGACGATATCGTTGACAAAATGTCTGCTTACGAATAAAGAGAATTTTGACTGAACGCATGATGTGTGGATAAGAGAAACAGGGGGAAGCATCATCTGCTTCCCCTTGTTTATTACGGAGGTATACATATGGCAGGTAAATCTGTACCAAAGGTAAAACAGAAGCTGGATAAAAAAGATCTTACGCTTTCTTTAGCGTTCCTTCTTCCGGCAATTTTAATAACTGTTATTTTTGTCATCTACTGTTTTTGATACCGTAGGCTTATCATTCCGTAAATGGAACGGTATGTTTGGTGCGGCAAAGCAATGGGTAGGACTTGAGAACTATCAGAAGATTTTTTCAGATAAGCTGTTCTGGAATGCAATGCTCAACAGTGTGTACTTTATGATCGGTGGTTTCGTTATCCTGATGCCGCTTTCATTTGGTCTCGCAATGCTGGTAACTGCAAAGATCAAGGGAACCGGATTCTTCAGAACCTGCTACTTCCTTCCGAATATGTTAGGAACAACAGCAGTAGCCCTGATGTGGACATTTATGTTAAATCCGAACTTTGGTATCTTTAATACCATTGAAAATATTTTCGGCCTTCATGGTACGATCCTGATGTGCTGACGATAAAGACTGTAACGTCTGGATCGTTGTTCTGGTAAACGAATGGATGTATGCCGGATATAACATGCTGATCTTTGCAGCTGGTCTGGTGGCGATCCCTGATGAGTTAAATGAGGCTGCAGCGCTGGATGGTGCTACAGGATGGCAGAGGATCCGCTATATCATCCTTCCTCTGATGAAAAACTCCTTCAAGGTATTCTCTATTTTGTGTATTACAGGATGTCTGAAAGTATTCGATATCATCTGGGCAATGACAAGAGGAGGCCCGAACGATATCAGCTCCACACCTTCAATCATGCTTTATACACAGGGATTCTCCTATAAGCTGTTCGGACGAAGCAGTGCATACGGCGTTATTCTGTTAGTGCTGGGTGTTGTGCTGAGTCTTGTGACCAATCATTTGTTCCGTGAAGATAAAGATCTTGCAATGTAGGCGGAAGGAGAAGAGACGATATGGAAAAAACAGCTAATAAACAGAAAATGCATGGAGGAAAGATAGCGCTGTACATTATCGCGATCCTGTGGACAGTTGTTACACTGTTTCCGGTAGTAGTGACCGTAATGGCTTCCTTCAAAACAAACTCAGAGATTTACCTGAACCTGTTAAGCTTCCCTAAGAAGATTATGTTCCAGAACTATATCAGCGCAAACAAAACAGCGGATGCATTGAATACCATCAAGAACTCCCTGGTTGTAGCGACTCTGACAACTGTATTTAATACTGTAGTCGGAATGATGGCAGCATACATCTTATCAAGAAAAGATTACAAATTCCTGAAATGGGTATATGTATTCTTCATGATCGGAGTAATGGTTCCGGTTCACTGTACACTGATCCCGATCAACAACATTGCAACAGCATTAAATGCAAAGAACAACCTGTTCTTCCTGATCCTGATCTATGTTGCGTTTGGTATGTCCCAGGCGATATTCCTTTATACAGGATTCATGGATGGAATCTCCAGGAACCTGGATGAGGCGGCGATCATTGATGGATGTAACAACTGGCAGCTGCTGTGGAAGATCCTTTTCCCTGTTTGCAAGCCGATCATCGCAACAGAGGCGATCTTCGTATTCATCTATGGATACAGTGAACTTGTATTCTCCATGATCCTGATGACAGATACCAAATATTTCACAGTTTCACGTGCGATGCTGAACTTCTCTTCTGCACATACACAGGAGATCGGAAGTCAGTTTGCATATGTAGTAATGTCCGTAATTCCGATGCTTATCATTTACATCGTGTTCCATAAACAGATTGAAAAAGGTATGCTTTCCGGAGCTATCAAAGGCTGATGCTTTTAATCTAAACAGGAGGAAAAAATCATGTATCAGTTTGACAGAAAAGAATATGAAAAACGTATGGAGTGGTACCAGGATGCCCGTTTTGGAATGTTTATCCACTGGGGATTATATCTATCCCTGCAAGAGGCGAGTGGGTACGAAGCGTAGAGGAAATACCTGAGGAAGAATATCTTCCGTTTATGAAAGAATTTGATGCAAGAGACTACAACCCGAAGCAGTGGCAAAAGAGGCCAAGGCTGCAGGTATGAAATATGTAGTCCTGACAGCAAAACATCACGACGGATTCTGCCTCTTTGACAGCAAATACACAGACTACAAGGTAACAAACACACCGGCAGGAAGAGACCTGATCAAGGAGTATGTAGAGGCACTTCGTGAGGAAGGCCTTAAGGTTGGAATCTATTTCACACTACTTGACTGGCATCATCCGGATTATCCGCATTACGGAGACCGTATCCATCCGATGAGAAACCACAAAGAGTGCGGAAATGAGAACCGTGATTTCTCACGTTATACAGAATATCTGTATAATCAGGTAGAAGAGATCTGTACAAACTACGGACAGATCGATATCATCTGGTTTGATTTCTCCTACGACGATATGAGAGGGGAAAAATGGGGCGCAACCAAGCTGATCAACATGGTGCGCAGCTTACAGCCGCAGGTTATCATCGATAACCGTCTGGAAGCCAGCGGAGAGGGAAGAGGATCCCTGTATGAGTGTGATCCGACACCGTACCATGCGATTTTGTAAGCCCTGAGCAGATCATCCCGCCGGAAGGATCTGCGATAAGGAAGGCAATCCGATGGTCTGGGAAGCATGCTTCACCATGAACAACAACTGGGGATACTGTGCAAATGACCATTATTACAAACCGGCTTCCATGCTGATCAAGAAGCTGGTAGAGTGCGTTTCCAAGGGTGGAAATATGATCCTGAACGTAGGACCGGATGCCAAAGGTAAATTCCCGAAGGAATCTTCTGCGATCCTGGCTGAGATCGGTCGCTGGATGGATAAGAATCATGACAGTATCTACGGCTGTGTACCGGCTGAAAACATTCCGAAGCCGGATTACGGACGTATCACCAGAAACGGAAACAAATACTATGTGCATATTTATGAGAATACACTGGGACCACTTCCGCTTCTGGGATTCGATAAGGATAAGATTGTGAAGGTGCGTGCGCTGGATGACGGACATGAGGTGCCGATCTCCAACGCATGGATGCACAGCGATTACCCGGATATCGCATTCGTTGATCTGGGACCTGACCCGGTACTTCCTGACCCGGTAGACTATGTTCTTGAAGTAGAGATGGCTGAGTAAAAAACGAATCAATAATAAAAAAGAACAACAGGAAAAGCAGGAGATATGTGAATCTCAGTTATCCGGTTGTTCTTTTTTACCATAAGGAGAAGGAAAAGATTATGATTATTTATACAGGAAAAGATTACTATGACGTAAGCAGAAAAGCGGCAAACATCATGTCTGCACAGATCATCATGAAGCCAAATGCTGTTCTCGGACTTGCTACAGGCTCCACACCGGTGGGAATGTACAAGCAGCTGATCGAGTGGTACAAAAAAGGAGATCTGGACTTTTCGCAGATCACATCCGTAAATCTTGATGAATACAAAGGACTTTCCGGAGATAACGATCAGAGCTATCGTTATTTTATGAACACAAATCTGTTTGACCATGTAAATATCGATAAGGCAAGAACTATGTGCCAAACGGACTGGAAGAGGACAGTGAGAAAGCCTGCGCGGATTACAATGAGATCATCCGCAGCGTGGGTGGTATCGATATGCAGCTGCTTGGAATCGGCGGAAATGGCCACATCGGCTTCAACGAGCCGGGTGCAGCATTTGAGAAGGAGACTCACTGCGTAGACCTTACGGAGAGCACCATCAAGGCAAATGCACGATTCTTTGAGACTATGGATGATGTGCCGAAGCAGGCATATACCATGGGTATCAAAAACATCATGACTGCAAAGAAAATCCTTCTGGTCGCTACCGGAGAGGCAAAGGCAGATGCTCTTTACAAATCTCTCTACGGACCGATTACGCCCAACGTGCCGGCATCTATCCTGCAGCTTCACCCGGATGTGACGGTAGTGGCCGATGAAGGCGCTTTAAAGCTGATCCGTGAGAAGGGACTGCTGTAAGAGATACAGAGGAAATTCCGCGAATTAAATGAACGCAGATCACGGATATCCGTTTGAGTCAAGAGGATATCAGGGATCACTCATGGGATTTTCCTGATTTGGTTAATAAAGAAAGCTTCGATCTAACTCTCATCGATGAGCGATGTGCTCAGAGAGTGGATCGAAGCTTTTTGTGCTTTCGGGACGTAAACCTGCAGGTGGCTGCAAACAGGCCGGTGGGCCGGACATTTGCATTCTCAGGCTTTTTTCAACGTTTTGTGATAAATCATGACAGAAACGATGGCTGTAAACACCTCTGTGATCCAGAATGCGTTCCATACGCCATCAGGACCCATAAAATGGGACAGAAGATATGCGGTGGGCATGATAACGACCACATAGCGGAAAAGGGAAATTACAAGGGACTGCGTGCCTTTTCCAAGGCCTTCCATGGCACCGGAAGTGGTAACGGATACAGCAGAAACAAGAAAGCCGGCGCTGATGATCTTCAGTGCTCTGGAGCCAGCGACAATGGTTTCCGGGGTAGTTGTGAAAAGTCCCATAAGCTGTCCGGATGCCAGGAGGCAGATAACGGTTCCAAAGATGTAGGACGGATTTTGCGGACATTCAAAATAAAAAAGAATGTGGAGGTAACAGACAATGGCAAAGACAATTTTTGAGGAAATGGGCGGCAAATACGAAAGGCAAGGCGATTATTTAATACCGTGCTTAACTGTACCCGCCGAAGAAGAACAGCCGATAGGCATCTGGGGACAGCGGCATTTGGATTATCTGAAGCATCACTGCAAAGTTACATACACCAATCTTCTTACAAGCGGCAGACTTAACGCTTACCTTGCCGACATTGACAGACAGGCACAGGAACGCTTTGAAAGGCTCATAGAGGGTATGAAACAGGCACAGGGCATAACGGAACAGCTAAAGGCAGAAAACGCCTTAGAATGGACAGGATGCCTCAATAACATAAGGGCTTGTGCGAGGGAGATTGTGGAAAAGGAAATTATTTTTGCATAAACAGATGATTAGTGGCAGGGGGAAATCCTGCCGCTTTTTCTGCTTTAGTTTGTCAGCTTGACAAATAAAGGGTTAAGGAATATAATTAGATTCAGTATTATACAAGGAGTTAATAAATATGCGGCAAGGTATTCTTAAATAAACTGTCAATTTGATAGTGGGAACAAAAAGTAGCAGTCTCGTTTCACTTTTAATATGGGGCTTAGTTTTTTGTACCCAGTTTAAGAATACTTTTATCATGTAATTTTATATGCCCGAAAACATATAAGTGTTTTGGGGCTATTGGAGTTATTTACCCAGTGATAGGAGTATTTATCACTTGGGTATTTTTATTGGCCTTTTTGGTGTTGATAGTG
>ENA-OQLB01000371-OQLB01000371.1-human-gut-metagenome-genome-assembly--contig:-NODE-371-length-26314-cov-2.123916_pt1 | contig 26314 bp, 41 predicted proteins | sample MGYA00242656_ERZ504813 | MGnify/ENA primary metagenome ERZ504813 (study PRJEB26092, sample SAMD00036388) | human gut metagenome | host: Homo sapiens | study: EMG produced TPA metagenomics assembly of... | reverse complement strand
TCAAAGTTTTCGTCTGAATATTCCCATACTCATGCTCGAATTTTTATGCAAAACTTTTTTTATTTTTCATCCGCTCTGCCTCTGCATGCCACTCCTTAGTCTCTGTCTCGACCAGCAAACATATGGTATCTTACCACGGCTTTCCTGAATTGTCAATGTTGTTTTTATATTTTGCGCAATTCAGAATATTCTGACATCAATTCAACATGCTTTTGCGAATGGCGCGGCTGAACATCCCCTTCCATTTGCCTTTCCATTTCTTTTTTCATTTCACATTTACAAAAAGCAGCCATACCAACACTTTGATACAACTGCTTACATTTTAAAACATCGATTGCATTTTAATTATCAGATATACGGTTGCAAAAACCGCAAACAGATACACACACCCAATAATTACAGAACTCTTTTTTCCTCTTCCCCATTTTCCCGTTGCAAGATACATTGCATCCAATACATCAAACAGAAAGAAAAACTGGAATACCGTATGTACAACTGCCTCGGCAAATCCTATTTTCCCACTTTTGTAGGTCATACGGATTACCTGGATTCCATAAAAGCTTCCCGGTAAAATAGCAAGCCATGTCGCAACAGCCGAAAAAACGACTGCTGCAATCAGCCACGGCAGCAATACCGGAGCAAAGATTATCGCGGCTCCCCTGCTTCCTACCAGCACTGCCATACTTACGAAAAAATAATAAATGAACAGAACCAGAAAATTCACACAGAAAAAGACAACCAGCCCATATTTATGGATCAGCATACGGTTCACGCATTCAATCAGATTCCCCGTTTTGTATATTTTAAATGACTGTCCAATATTTATGATTCCCACAGCTGCCACAAGTCCCCAATAAAAAAGCAGTCGGAAGAAAACACAATCACCAACGTTAATCCTATATGCCCCTCCGGGATTTTATCCAGCAGTCTCGTAACAAGAATAAAATATACATATGCAAGTGGTACACATAAAGTTAAAAGTATTATATAAAGAAATGTACTTTTCCGTGATTTCTATTTTCCATATCCTGGCTCTCCATATTTCAGGAAAAGGGAACCGTAATTTTCTATACAGCTCCCTCTTTTCCTGTTTTCTATTTATCTGCGTCCCATAAATGCTTCAATCTCATCGATCTGTCTCGGAATTGCTCTTGACAGATTTTCACATCCGTCTTCTGTGATCAGGCAATTATCTTCCAGACGGAATCCAATGCCCCATTCTTCATGGTAAACACCGATATCTACACAGAATACAACACCCGGTACAGCAAGTCCGCTTCCTTCTACCACGTCATGTACATCAAATCCAACATGATGTGCTCCACCGTGCCACATGTAAGTCCCAATATCTTCAAAATTTTTGCATACTCCTGCTTCTTTTAACTGTTCAAATGTATATTTACGGATGATCTTATCCACATCCAGAAGCGGTACACCCGGTTTCAGTGTACTGAACATATATTCTGAAGTATTGTAAATGCACTCATAAAGCAATTTCTGACGGTCATTAAATCTTCCATTGCACGGAAATGCCCTGGATACATCGTTGATCTCATAATCCCATACAGCACCAACGTCATTCAGGATCATATCTCCATCCTGTGCCTGTCCGCGATAATCATAGTAATGAATTTTAAAGTTGTTCTTTCCTGATGAAATGATAGACGGAAATCCTGGTGAAAGCACTCCCCTCTGAGCCAGTGCATAATCAAATTCTGCTTTATATTGGTATTCGTACATTCCCGGTTTAGATGTTTTCATCATTGCTTCGATTCCGGCCTTTGTGATCGTTTCCGCTTTCTTCATTGCCTCAATCTCACATGGTTTCTTGATCAGGCGAAGCTGTTTCATGATCGGATGAAGGTTGCCAAGTCCAACAAACGGAGCATGTTCTTTCAGATAATTACCAAGACGGTATGCTTCTACTGCCGGCGTATTTTCATAAACCTTGTCAAAATCAAGATAAACTTTCTTTACATTGCCAGAAAATAATTGTCTGGAAAGATCATTCTGGAATGCTGCCACATATTTGTAATTCGTGATTCCGGAAAGTTCTTCTGCTTCCTCTTCTTTTATACGTCTTCCAGTCCAGCGTTCTGCAAATGCATCCGGAGGAAGAATATACAGAGTTTCCTCAATTGTTCCCTCTCCGACATAAGCCATCAGTACAATATTTTTCCTGCTCGATTCCTGTCAGATACAAGAAGTTACGATTTGTAAAAAACGGATAATTCTCATCATTGGTCTTGATCGGTGCATGTCCGCTGAATACAACCACCAAAGATCCCGCTTCAAGTTTCTGATACAGGCTCTTACGATTTCCTGCGTAAAATTCCTTATTCATTTGTCAATCCTCCTGCGCTTAGTGTAAATATTTTTCTTTCAGATATTCAATATAATAATCGGTATTCAGCTCTTCTCCTGTTGCTTTTTTGAGCATCTCACGCGCAGAATAGGTCTGTCCGTACTGGTGAATATGTTCCTTTAACCAGTTTCCGATTGTAGATGAATCTCCCTTTTCCAGCTTTTCAAATGCATCCGGACAATCAGTAAGAAGCTTATGAGCAAACTGTGCAGCGTAAGCATCTCCAAGTGCATATCCCTGGAAATATCCTACACATCCGGAAGCCAGTGCACATCCTGCAGGATTCCTTCCTGATGATTCTTTGGCGTAAATCCCAGATATTCCTGATATTTTCTGTTCCATGCTTCTTCAATTGTATCCACTGTCAGTTTTCCATCGAAATATTCTTTTTCAATTTCGTAACGGATGATGATATGCAGGGTATTGGTAAGCTCATCTGCTTTCAGACGGATCAGTCCCGGTTTTACTTTATTGAGTGCCGCAAGGAATGCATCCAGAGAAATCTCTTTGTATTTTGAAACTTCCTGCTGCAGATATGGGTACAGGTTCTCCCAGAATTCTCTGGTTCTTCCTACATGATTCTCGTAGAATCTGGACTGGGATTCGTGCATTGCACCTTCAATTCCGCCCCAGAGTCCTCTTTCTGCGACCTCATCGTTCGCATTATAATTATAAAGTCCGTGTCCGGTCTCATGAACCACTGCCAGAATCGCATGAATCAGCTCATCACAGTTTGTGGATGGCCTGGAATCACGCGGTCCGGTGCAGACACATACCGGATGATGGATCTCAAATAAAGTACTCTTATCTTTATCAAGTCCCAGGATCTCCTGCGCTTTCTTCACAATACGAAGTACTGTATCATGATCTGCTTCACATTCCAGAATGGAATCATCAATCTTACTCTGTTCTTCTCTTACCGCATTTAAAATTTCGCAGACAGCATCTTTGATTTTTGCCAAAATTGCATCAATCTCTTCCAGACGATAATCCTTATCAAACCGGTTCACCAGAACCTGATATGGTTTTTCATCCGGATTGATCGCTGTTGCTATCTTCTCCTGTAAATCAAACTGTTTTTTCAGTACCGGCTTAAAGCTTTCAAAATCATCTGCCTCATAGCATTTTCCCCATGCCAGCTGTCCATCTGCATTTGCCTGATTCAATTCCCCCTGCAGGCTTGCTGGGATCTGTACTGCTTCTTTATACTTTCCGATCAGATAACGTACCATACCTTTGTCTGTATCTGAATCAAAAGCTGTCTCTCCTTCCAGTGACTCTACCAGTTCTTTTGTCTCTTTGCTCGTCAGTTTCTCATTAGAAAGCTCTGTCAGATATGCTCCGACTTTCCCTTCATAATCAAATCCATCCTTCGGGCAGTTATTCCATCTGTCATAGTAAATGATATTATCCATACACTCCAGATAACGGAGCTTCACAACAATATCCTTTACCTTTTCCATCTGTTCTTTTGTAGCCATTACTGCACCAACCTTTCTCCTTAGACTAACGTTCAAACTCTGGTCCGATTATACCATTTGTTTCCCCGTAGTGTCAATCTTTTGGCAAAAGCCGGTTCCTCTGTTATGCCTTTATTTCTTCACTGTAGATTCGTTCGATATGCATTGCCAGATACCCGATTTCCATCTCATCAAGTTCTTTTCCAATACTCTTTCCGAGCATATCGCAGACTTTTTTTTGCAGTCATATACGCTTCCGGAAATTTGGATTCTATATATTCATTCATATTGATACGAAGATCCTCCCCCGTCATAGCACGTGCTACCATATATTTGATATGGTTCATCAAACGATTATAGGAAAGCGAGATCACATCGATCTTTTTTCCTGTTTCTTTTTCGATCATCTCAATACATTCTCTCACTGCACGGGCCGTCTGCATTGCCACAGACACTTTTTCATCCTCGATTGCTGAATGAATGTGAAGTGCCACGTATCCGATTTCATGCTCATCGATCGTGATCTGCATTCTCTTCTGCAAAATATCTCTGAGCACGGATGCTGCTTGAAATTCATTATGAAAAAGTACTCTGATATCATCTGTCAGTGGATTGCTGATCTGCTCCTGATTCCGGATTCGCGAAACAGCAAAGGAGATATGATCTGCCAGCGGGATCATGATCCGGCGGTCTACTTTCCCAAAAACTTTTTCTGCTTCCCGGATCACCTCTCTGCGATTCCAGAAATTCCGGATCCATCTCCTGCACCAGAGATTTGGCAGATCCTCTGTCTGTCTGTTCGGTCAGGCGGTAAGTTGCTGTATCTTCTGTCACTTCAAAACGCTGACTGACCTTCTTTCCAAAGCCAATTCCTTTACCGAGAAGGACGTATTCCTGGTTATCCTCTGTATTGATTGCGATCACGCCATTATTATTCAAATTTTGCTTACTCTGTACATATCTGATTCCCCCGAAGACGAGTTTTAAGTTCTGATTTTATCCTAGCAGAGAATGAGGGGAAAGTCAAAAAAAGGTTGAGAAAAGGGAACGCAAATTGGCTGTTTTCTGACGGGTGTGAAATAGCTTCCGCAAAAAACAAATAAAAGCAGAACGGGGCTGTTGCACGATGGATCGTGCTTAGCCCCGTAAGTTTGTTTGATGTTTTTGATGTGATTATCACAAAATCTGTGAATAGATTTTATTTGGTTTCCCGGATCTTCTTTCTGAGCGAAAGTACCATTGCAGGGGATACGGATAATTCGTCTAATCCCATGCTTAAGAATTCTTCGGTCAGTTCGAGGTCAGCTCCGAGTTCGCCGCAGATTCCGATCCATTTGCCTTCTGCGTGGGCATTTTCGGCTGCCATGCGGATCATTGCAAGGACTGCCGGGTGGTGCGGATCGTAGAAGCATCCAGCTTCTGGTTCTGACGGTCAATCGCCAGCGTGTACTGGGTCAGATCATTGGTCTCTACGCTGAAGAAATCCACTTCTTTTGCAAGCTCACGGCTCATCATAACGGCAGCCGGTGTCTCGATCATGATTCCCAGTTCCACATCCTCACGGAACGGGATCTTTGCCTCACGAAGCTCTTCTTTGACCTCTTCGATGATCACCTTGATCTGCTTCACTTCTTTTACCGAAATGATCATCGGGAACATAATGGCGATCTGTCCGTAAGCAGATGCCCGGTACAGGGCACGAAGCTGGGTCTTAAAGATCTCCGGTCTTGTCAGGCAGATACGGATTGCCCGGTATCCCAGTGCCGGGTTCTCTTCTTTGTCAAGTCCAAAGTAATCCACCTGCTTGTCTGCTCCGATATCCAGGGTACGGATAATGACCTTTTTGCCTGCCATATTTTCTGCAACCTGTTTGTATACCTGGAACTGCTGTTCTTCGGTCGGGAAATCTTCACTTTCCAGATACAGGAACTCGCTTCGGAAAAGTCCGATCCCTCCTGCATCATTTTTAAGTACGGCGCCACATCGGAAAGATTACCGATATTCGCATAGACATTGATCTTCTGTCCGGAAGGGTGACATTCTCTTTGCCCTTCAGTTCTTCCAGAAGTGTTTTCTGTCTGCGGTCTTCTTCGCGCTTTTCGGTCATAGCCTTCATGGTCTCTTCATCCGGATCAATGTAGATGGTCCCGGTAAAGCCGTCGATGGCTGCCATATGTCCGTCATATTCTTTTGCAAGCCCTTCTCCCAGACCAATAACGGCCGGGATATTCATGGTCCTTGCAAGGATTGCCGTATGGGAATTTGCTGATCCGTACATGGTTGCAAATGCAAGCACTTTGGACTTGTCAAGCTGAACAGTCTCACTCGGTACCAGATCATCTGCTGCCACGATCACCGGTTCATCTGTCACAACACCGCTTTCCCCGGCATCCGAAAGGATACCGAGAAGTCGGTCCGATACATCTTTTACATCGGCCGCACGTCCCTGCATGTAAGCATCATCATAGATGCAAACATCTGGGAGAAGTTATCTCCTGTCGTCGCAACAGCATACTCTGCGTTGACTTCCTGGGTGGTAATAATATTCTTAATCGAATCCACATAATCCAGATCCATCAGCATCATCTGATGTACTTCAAAAATTGCCGCATTGGCTTCTCCTACATCTTCCATTGCCTTGTCATACAACTCACCGAGCTGTGCGATCGCAGTCTCCTGGGCATCCTCAAAACGTGCCACCTCTGCTTCGGTATCCTCTACATGATACCGTCTTACCTGCTTTTCCTGTCTTTTATAAAAAGCAATCTTCCCGATGGCTACGCCACCAAAAACACTTTTACCACTTAGTGTAATCATAATCCTACAGATTCTCCTCTAATACTTTCTGGATTTCCGCGATTGCTTCTTCTTCGTCTTCGCCTTCAGCTGTGATGATAACCTCATTTCCTTTTTTTACACCAAGACTCATAACTGCCATAATGCTCTTTGCATTGACTTCACGTGTATCTCCTGCTTTTTTGATCTTGATATCTGAAGTTTTTTTCGCAATTGCTTTTACCAGAATTCCTGCCGGTCTTGCGTGGATTCCCTGTGCATCTGTTACTACATACTTAAATTCTTTCATGATAAATTCTCCTTTTCTTTTTTCATTTTAGTTTATCTTTTGACAGCGCTTTGCTTTTCAAAGCGCCGTCATTATTAAAACAGCTTTCGCTGTTCTATTCTACTGTGTCTACGGCAAATAATGGATCGCCGGCTTTTACTTCTCCCGTTGCAAGGAGACGTACTCTCTGATTCTCTTCCAGTTCTGTACAAAGTACCGGCGAACAAAGAGACGGTGCATGTGAAGCCAAGAATGGAATATCGATCTTCATAAGCGGATCACCTTTTTTCACTTTCTGACCATTTTCTACAAATACTTCAAATCCTTCACCGTTCAGAGATACGGTATCAATACCGATGTGAAGCAGCATGCCAAGTCCGTTTTCTGTCTGGAATCCAAGTGCATGCTTTGTTTCAAATACGAAAAGCACTTCTCCATCTTCCGGTGCGCAGATCACAGCATCTTCCGGTGTAACAACGGCTCCGTCACCCATCATTTTTCCTGCAAATCCTTCATCCGGACAGGTTGTAATATCGCCTGCCATACCGGTGATCGGGCTGGATACAACAATTGTATTATCCACTTTTCCCGTTGTTTTATTATTTCATTTACAGTATCTGTATTTTCTTCGGCTGAATTCTCTTCTGACACAGCAGCGCTCTCATAATATTCATCCGGAGCTGTTTCCAGATAATCTTCCAGTTTAGACTTAATCACAGTTACCTGAGGACCATAAATGATCTGGACACCCTGTCCCTTTTTCACGATTCCTCTGGAACCTGTTGTCTTGATGATCTCATCATTTACGCGGGCTGCGTCATGAACTGTGATACGAAGTCTTGTTGCACAACAATCCACATCACTGATATTTTTCTTTCCGCCAAGTCCCTGTGTGATTGCCTCACTTACCGGATCTGCGGTCCCTGTATTCCCTGCTGTTTCTTTTCCTGCTTCTTTTCTGGCATTTACATCTGCCTTTGTATATAATTTTGTCTCTGTATCATCATCTTCACGTCCCGGTGTCTTGAAGTTAAACTTTTTGATCAGGAAACTGAAGATAAAGTAATACAGGAAGAAATAAATAATTCCAACCGGAATGATCCGAAGCCAGCTTGTCTTTGCATTTCCCTGCAGGATACCGAAAAGGAACAGATCCAGAAAACCACCAGAGAAGGTAAGTCCTACTGCTATATTCAGGATATGTGCGATCATGTAAGCAGAACCTGCAAGCACTACCTGTACAGCAAAAAAGTGCCGGTGCAACAAAAAGAAATGAGAATTCCAGTGGCTCTGTAATACCCGTCATCATGCAGGCAAGTGTTGCAGAAAGGAGAAGTCCTCCTGCCTGTTTTTTCTTTTCCGGTTTTGCACAGCGGTACATCGCAAGTGCCGCTCCCGGAAGTCCGAAGATCATAAAGATAAATTCACCTGAGAAATATCTGGTCGCATCTGCGCTGAAATGTGCGATATTTGCAGAATCAGCAAGCTGTGCAAAGAAGATGTTCTGTCCTCCCTGTACCATCTGTCCCGCAACTTCCATTGTTCCACCGACCGCTGTCTGCCAGAATGGCATGTAAAATACGTGATGAAGTCCGAACGGAATCAAAGCTCTCTTAATAATACCAAAAATCAGGGTTCCCAGATATCCGCTTCCGGTTACCAGTCCGCCAAGTGCATAAATTCCATTCTGTACAACCGGCCATGCAAAATACATTCCAATCCCAACAAACATGTACACTAGTGTAGAAATGATCGGAACAAATCTGGACCCTCCGAAGAATGATAACGCATTTGGAAGAACGATTTTGTGAAAACGGTTATGCAGAGCAGCAACACCAAGTCCTACAATAATACCACCAAACACACCCATCTGTAAGGACTGGATTCCGCAAACAGAAGTGATGGTTCCTTCCAGTACATTCGAAGCGATCGTTCCATCTGCGGTAATCTCTCCTGTGATCACAAGCATCGCATTGATTGCAACATTCATAACAAAGAATGCGATCAATGACAGAAAGTGCCGCTACTTCTTTTTCTTCTTTGCCATACCGATTGCAACCCCAACCGTCGAAAATCAGTGGCAGGTTGTCAAATACAGCACTTCCTACTTTGTTCATGATAATGAGTAACGAATTCAGGATGGTTCCGTCTCCTAAAATTTTCTCCAGACCATAAGTCTGGATTGTGGTAGCATTGGTAAACGAGCTACCGAATCCCAGCAGCAGACCCGCTACCGGAAGAATTGCGATTGGAAGCATGAAGGATCTTCCTACTCGCTGCAATACGCCAAAAATTTTGTCTTTCATTGCATGTACTCCTTTTCCTCAAGAAATTTTAATTACCTGGCTTATGCCTATGATATTATTTTCTTTCGTGGAAGCCTTTTATCCGAATTTTTGACGCAAAAAAGGCACTAACCCCACACAAATATCAAAATAATATCTATGTATGGTTAATGCCTGCCGTACAGTTACACACCAAAATCTGTAACTTACAATAATTTATTTTCCACTAAATGTCAAGCCTTTTCTGAAATTTTCTTTTTATAATCCTACGGACTGCACTAAAAGAATCAGAAGCATCAACGGTGCAATTACCTTGATCATTGCAACATAAAGCTTTTCTCTGCCAAACCTGTATCCGCCAAGTGTCACTTCATCGATGATCACTTTTGGTTTTACAACCCATCCGATCAGAATACAGGTAAGCAGTGCCACCATCGGCATCAGACAGTTATTGCTGAGATAATCCATCACGTCCAGAATCTGCGCTACCGTGCCGTTCGGAAGTTTCAGTTCGAAATAAAGCTTGTTGTATCCAAGACATACGATCACACCAACGATCATTCCATATAAAGTAGTCAGGATCGTTCCTTTTTTTCTGGATACATGGAATTTATCCATCATGCTTGATACGATTGCCTCCATAACAGATACAGAAGAAGTAACCGCTGCAAAAGATACCATCAGAAAGAATACAATTCCTACCAACACTCCTGCTGCCCCCATTGCTTTAAATACTTTTGGCAGAGATACAAACATCAATCCCGGTCCTGCAGACATTCCTTCGGTTCCCATAAAAGTATAAACAGCCGGAATGATCATAAGTCCTGCCAGAAGCGCTACAAGCGTATCAAAAAACTCAATCTGGTTGATCGACTTCATCAGATTGGTCTCTTTCTTCGCATAGGATCCGTAAGTAACCATAATTCCCATCGCCACACTGATTGAGAAGAAAAGCTGTCCCAATGCATCCATCACAACCGAAAGGAAACTTTTAACCGTCATCCCTCTAAAATTCGGGATCAGGTAAATCGCCAGTCCCTGCATACCGGTTCTTGTCACTCCATCTGCATTTGTATGTTTCAGGGTAAGGGAAAATACAGAAATTCCCGCAATCAGTACAAACAGGATCGGCATCAGAATCTTACTGTATTTTTCAATTCCTTTATTTACTCCTTTATAAACAACCATTGCCGTAATAAGCACATAGATCAGCATCCATATGATCGGCTGTCCGACCTGTGTAATATAGCCTGTAAAATATCCGTCTTCTGCTGCCTGCGCCCCATGACCTGTGAGAAATGCCGACAAATATTTGAGTACCCATCCACCAATCGAGCAATAATACGGAAGAATGATAACCGGTACTGCACATGCAAGCACACCGATTCCTCCCCATCCTTTATGCATCTGTTCATATGCAGTAAGCGGACTCTGTCCTGTCTTACGTCCGATCGCGATCTCTGTTGTCAGCAACGTAAACCCAAAGGTAAGTGCCAGTACACATAGCACAGAATAAACACTCCGCCTCCACCTTTTGCTGCCAGATACGGGAATCTCCAGATGTTCCCCAGCCCGACTGCACTTCCCGCAGCCGCCAGCACGAATCCGATCGAGCCGGTAAAATTACTCCTCTTCTTTTCCATCTTTTCTACACTCCTTTTACAGTGGTGCCTCCGTACACACCATCTCCAGCTTTTTAATAATATGATGTGAGTGTCAATAAGTATAAATTGCTTATTTGTGCGAGCACAAACGCAATTTATACTTTTGACACTTACATCATAATATAGAAATTATATTTTTCTATAAGCCAAAAACACCTCCGCCGTATGGCGAAGGTCCCTTCTTTAGCTTTCTTCTTATTTTAACAATCGGATATAGGAAAGTCAATGGAAGTATTTTACTCATTTTCTTGATCTTTTTTACACTGGGACAGGCTCTCACCTGCCCCTTTATGAGTAGTATATCAATAATTTTTACAAAACGTCTTATTTATGCAGTTGCCGGAAGAACACGGGATAAGAATGACTGCGTCCTTCTCTCTCTTGGTGCTGTAAAAATTGCATCCGGTCTGCCTTCTTCAACAACATATCCGTCTGCCATAAAGATGACCCGGTCTGCCACATCGCGTGCAAAGCCCATTTCATGTGTTACAACGATCATCGTCATTCCTTCTTTCGCAAGAGATTCCATAACATCAAGTACATCTCCTACCAATCCGGGTCCAGCGCCGATGTCGGCTCATCAAACAACAACGCTTTCGGTTCCATTGCCAGTGCTCTTGCAATGGCAACTCTCTGCTGCTGTCCACCTGAAAGTGTACTCGGATATACATCCGCTTTATCCTTTAATCCTACCTTATCCAGAAGTTCCAGTGCTTTTGCATGCGCTTCTTCCTTATTCATGTGTTTGGTAAGGATTGGTGCCATCATAACATTCTGAACAACGGTCTTAAGCGGAAACAGATTGAATTTCTGAAAAACCATTCCGACTTCCTCACGGAATTTACGGATGTCACAATTCTTATCGAGAAGATTCTTTCCCTCATACTGTATGGTTCCGCCTGTCGGTCTTTCAAGCTGATTGATGCATCTTAAGAAAGTACTCTTTCCCGATCCGGAAGGTCCGATGATACAGACCACTTCACCTTCATTGATATCAAGATTGATATCCTTTAATACCTCCAGGTTCCCAAATTTCTTCGACAAATGATTTACTTTAATCATACCAATCACCTCATTTTCCTTTCTATCTGTTTCTGGACAATTATCAGTACCGAAAGTATCACCAGATAAAACGCTGCCAGTGCTGTGTATGTAGGAATTGCTTTAAAGCTCAACGCTGCATACGCCTGTGCCTGATGCGTGATCTCATTAACCGCAATCGCAGATAAAAGTGCGGTATCCTTAACAGAAATGATAAACTGGTTAAATAATGCCGGAAGTGCCGCTTTAAATGCCGGTGGGATAACCAGATGGATCATCGTCTGTGCACTTGTAAGTCCAAGTGATGCACCTGCTTCTTTCTGTCCCGGATCAATGCTCATCAACGCACCTTTTACAATTTCTGAAATAAATGCACCGGAATTCAGTGCGATAACGCCAATTCCCACTGCAGTGCTTCCAATATCGACACCCAAAAGCTTCGGAATTACAAAATATCCGTATAAAGCCTGCACCATAAGCGGTGTCGCACGAATGATCCAGATGTAAACTTCTGCAATTGCTTTCCCTATTTTATATTTCGACTGAAGCAGGTATCCACAGAGCTTCCGATCAGGAAGCCAATTGTGATACCGACAACAGCAATTAAAATCGTAAGTTTTAATCCCTCAAACATCATTGGAAGTAAAACATTCAAAAAAGTCATATCCATATACTATCTCATCCTATCTTCTTTTTAGTTGCTGTCTGTTCTTTGATTATTCACACCATTTCGCATAGAGTTCATCTGTTGTGCCATTATCAATCAGTACCTTTACAGCTGCATTGATTTCATCATAATATTTGCATTCTTTAGAAATGCTACGCAATACGGTGCCTGGCCCTGATTAAACTCATCCCCGACTACCTCCAGGTTGCTGTCCGGTGTTGTCTTAATATAGAAATATGCTCCAGGTCCATCCTGAATAACAGCATCTACTTTTCCCTGCTCCAAAGATTCATATGCAGTTGTGATCGTGTCATGTACTTCAAGCGTTGCACTTGTAAGGTTCTTGCTTGCATAAGTATGAGATGCGGTTCCCTTTTCAACGGCTATTTTTTTATCCTTCAGATCATCAACACTCTTAATTCCTTTATCGTCATTTTTATTTACCATAACGACCTGACCGGAATCACAATAGATATCACTGAAGTCCATAACTTCTTTTCTTTCATCTGTTGCACAAAGTGCTGCTGCTCCGATGTCCAGTTTATTTTCAGCGAGTGAAGTAGTAAGTGCCGAATAATCCATTGCCTGGAGCCACCATCGATTTCGAATCCCAGAAGCTCCTGCAGATCATTTAACAGATCAACATCATATCCGATCAGCGTCTTTCCGTCCTCATCATAGTATGTAAATGGTCCGAAAAGTCCGGTTGTTCCGACTTTCAGTTTGACACCTTTCATGCTGTCCTTCAGCTCGTCTTCTGTATATTCTTTCTTTGTATCAGAGGTTTCCTTTGTATCTTCTTTTTTACTTCCACATCCTGCTCCAAGTACTGTTATCATTACTGCACACATTAAAACTGCTATTAATCTTTTTTTCATAATAATAATCCTCCTTAACTGTGTAGTGAAAACGTAAGGGCGCATCACAAATTCTTTTGTAATGCGCCCTTGCATTTCCGTCCGCAGACACTCTCTCGTTCCCGGGATTGTTTGAGAAATTACTTTGCACTTCTGATTACTTTCTTTTCTGAAATACAAAAAGGATGCCGCATCTAATGCGACATCCTTGTCTGTTCGGTTCTTTATGAACTTGTGATTATTTTACCGCACTTTCACACTTTAGTCAATGAAACTTTTATCCAAAATTGCCAGTTTTATATGTTTCTTTTAAGTAATTTTTCACAAAATTGATTTTCTATAGTATATGTGATACACTATTTCCAGATCCAAACTGACTGCAAAGGAATTCCTGCGCAAAAAGAATACAAAAAAGGAGATTACAAAAACTATGAGTCTTAACAGCACCCCTTCTGCAGATCGTGTACATATCGGTATCTTCGGTCGCAGAAATGCCGGAAAATCCAGCATCATCAACGCTATCACCGGACAGAATCTTGCCATTGTATCTGATGTTCTCGGAACAACTACCGATCCGGTTCCAAAGGCAATGGAACTTCTTCCCCTCGGACCTGTCGTGATCATTGACACCCCGGGGCTTGACGACATCGGAGAACTCGGTGAACTGCGTGTCAAAAAGCCTACCAGATTTTAAACAAAACAGATATCGCTGTTCTGGTAATCGATGCCTCTCTTGGCATGACACCAGAAGATTTATCCATCTTAAAGAAAATACAGGATAAGAAGATCCCTTACGTTGTGGTAAAAAATAAATCTGACCTCTGCTCTTCTGCTGAAAATAGCGCAGTCTGTCCGAACCTGGATTCTATGCCGGATGCTTCTTTTCATATAGATGCTTCCAACAGTATCGAAGTCAGCACAGTAACCGGATACCATGTTCATGAATTAAAAGAACTGATTGCAAGCCAGGCTCCGGAAGAAGATCAGGATAAATATCTCGTCCGCGATCTTTTAAATCCAAATGATTTTGTCGTTCTGGTCGTCCCGATCGACTCTGCCGCCCCAAAAGGACGTCTGATCCTCCCGCAGCAGCAGACCATCCGCGATGTACTGGAGGCTGGTGCAATCTCTATTGTAACCCGTGACACAGAATTGAAGGAAACACTTTCGTCTCTTGGCAAAAAGCCACGCCTTGTCATCACCGACAGCCAGGCGTTTGCCAAAGTATCTGCCGATACACCGGAAGATATTCCACTGACCTCTTTTTCCATCCTGCTTTCCAGATACAAAGGGAATCTGAAGCTTCAGTCGAAGGCGCACAGATGCTGGACAAGTTGGAAGATGGTGACAAAATCCTCGTCTGTGAAGGCTGCCACCCACCACAGGCAATGTGATGACATTGGAACAGTGAAGCTTCCTCGCTGGATCCGCCAGCATACCGGAAATAAAGACCTGCACTTTGAATTCACCAGCGGGACCGAATTCCCGATAGATCTCTCACCTTATAAACTCATTATTCACTGTGGTGGCTGCACCCTGAACGAACGCGAAATGCAGTATCGTCTCAAATGCGCCGAAGATCAGGCATACCGATCACGAACTACGGAACCGCTATTGCTCACCTGAAAGGGGTATTGGAGCGGAGTCTCATACCGGTTAGGGGAAGTTTGGAATAAGGTTACGGGCGAAGTGGGGACGAGGTGACGGTTTCACGCCGGTCTTCATCGCCTGCATTCTGTAAAATTTAATCGGGACGGAAGTTGCGACACCGGACTGATTCGCTGGAAAATCTGATGATTTTCGGCTCAGGCAGTCCTCAGATTCCGTACTTGTAGTACGAAATCTGGTCACAATTTCCGTCCCGATTAAATGAACAGACTGCACGGCTCTTACGAATGGCGTGAAACCGTCACCTCGTCCCCACTTCACCCTTACGTTATTCAAAGCTTCCGCATTGGCGCATCATAGATGCGCCTCGCTGTGGATGGAAGGATTGTTTGTTCAGAATTGAAATCCATTCTTATTATATTTACTTTTGTTCTGGCTTATATGTTATGAGTGATTTTGTTTTGGTATAGACACACATAACGGTTGAATAAAGCTTAAAGCCAGGTATCATTTTAAATTGTCTGCAGCGCCAAGGGCGTCGGATCACGGTGTGGATTTGGCGGTATATGGCGGCGTGTTACAGCCTGTTAATGAAAAAAAGAGAAAAGTGTGATCGGATTTCGTACCCCAAGTACGAACTCCGAAGACTCCTGAGATGGAAAATCATCAGATTTTCGTCGAATGGAGTCTGGTATCACACTTTTCTCTTTCTTTTCATGTTACAGGCTGTTCACGCCAGAGTCCACCACCAAATCCACACCGTGATCCGACGCCCGTCCCTGCAGCCAAATTTTCAATTAAATATTCTCAATTCTCTTGATCGCTTCCAACGTATTCTCGTAACTTCCAAATGCTGTCAGGCGGAAGTATCCTTCCCCGCTCGGTCCAAATCCTGATCCCGGAGTTCCGACTACATTTGCTTTTTCAAGAAGGAAATCAAAAAAATTCCCATGAAGTCATGTTATCCGGCGTCTTTAACCATACATATGGTGAGTTCACTGCTCCGGATACCGTGTATCCGGCATTCTTCAGACCTTCATAAATCGTTCTTGCATTCTTCTGATAGTATGCGATCTGCTCTTTAATCTGTGCTTTTCCGGCCTCTGTATAAACAGCGGCTCCGGCTTTCTGTACAATATAAGGTGCTCCATTGTATTTTGTTCCGTGACGTCTTGCCCACAGTGAATGAAGCATCACATCTCCGCACTTAAGATCTTTCGGAATGATTGTTGCGCCAAGACGTACTCCTGTAAATCCAGCATTCTTAGAAAAACTTCTAAGTTCGATCGCACAGGTTCTTGCTCCTTCACATTCAAAAATACTGTGTGGTACATCTTCCTCTGTGATATATGCTTCATATGCAGCATCATAAATGATCACTGCCCCGTTTTTATTTGCATAATCTACCATTTCTGGAGTTCATCTTTTGTGATAGCCGCTCCGGTCGGGTTATTCGGGAAGCATAAATAGATCATATCCGCTACTTCTTTTGGCAGTTCCGGTACAAATCCATTTTCTGCTGTACAAGGCATGTAGATTACATTGCTCCATGTTTCTGTCTTTGGATCGTAAGTTCCGGTACGTCCTGCCATTACGTTTGTATCCACATATACAGGATATACCGGGTCTCCTACTGCGATTCTGCAGTCAGGTCCAAAGATCTCCTGGATATTTCCAGAATCACTCTTTGCTCCGTCTGAGATAAAGATCTCATCTGCAGCAATATCACATCCTCTTGCCTGGAAATCATTCTTTGCGATCGCGCTTCTTAAAAATTCATATCCAAGATCCGGTGCATATCCGTGGAATGTCTCTGCGTGTGCCATCTCATCAACTGCACTGTGAAGCGCTTCGATGATCGCAGGTGCAAGCGGCTGTGTTACATCACCGATTCCCAAACGGATGATCGGTGCATCCGGATTCGCTGCTGAGAACGCTGCAACTTTTTTGGCAATATTGGAAAACAGATAGCTTCCCGGTAACTTTAAGTAGTTTTCATTTACACTGTACATATGTCGTCTCCTTTGTGATTTGATCTTTATAGTACACCATCAAATACTTTAACCGCAGTCCCTCCAAAAATACATGATTCACCTTACGGTCCCATCTGACAGATAACTCTCCACCTAATAATTTAACGATTACTTCCTCATCTGTCAAGTCATTCAGCACAGAAGCCACAACTGCTGCACATGCTCCGGTTCCGCAGGCAAGCGTTTCACCAACACCCCGCTCCCACACACGGATCTCCATCCGGTCCCTCGCAGTCACATGACAAAACTCGATATTTGCTCTCTCCGGAAATCTCGGATGAAATTCTAACTCCCTTCCTGTCTCTTCCAAAGAAATCCCGTTTATCTCTTCTGAAAGATTACCGCATGCGGATTTCCCATCGAAATCCCGGTCATGCGGTAGTTCTTCTTCTGTACCTCAATCGGATCATTGATCACCAGATCCTTTTCACTCAGGATTGGAATGCTATGTGCGTTCAGTCTTGGAACACCCATATCTACCATAGCACCGCAGGCTTTCCCATCCTGAATATGAAGGTGCATGTTACGAATTCCGGATTTCGTCTCGATACTGAGAGTTTCCTTTCCGGTAAGTCTGTAATCATATACATATTTTCCCAGGCATCGGATGCCATTGCCGCACATCCCGGCAACAGATCCATCCGAATTGTATATCTCCATTTTAAAATCAGACACCTTTGACGGACATATCAGAATCAGACCATCCGCTCCGATCCCGTAATGCCTGTCACAAAGCGCTCTTGCAAATCCAGGTGGATCTTCCACCCTTTCTCTGAAGCAGTTTATACACACATAATCATTTCCAAGACCATGCATTTTTGTAAAGATCATATATCCTGCCTCTTCAATCTCCTTTATTCCGCCATAATACTAAGTACCATCTGAGCTGTCTCCACCATATTGACACCGCTCTCCATACTACATTTCTGCAGATAGCGATGCGCTTCTTCCTCCGTCATATTATTACGTTCCATCAGAAGACTCTTTGCCTCTTTTACAAGTGCCTGCTGCTCCGGATTCCGGTTCTTAAGCTCTGCTCTTCTTTTCTTTCTCCGCCTGCCAATCGATTGTGCCATCATCTCGATCGTGTTCATCAGATCAAATACCTTAAATGGCATCGACAGGCTGATCACTCCCGGCGTCCTGTCACTGCATTTCTCCGGCGATGCGATCAAAAGCATCTCAATCGTACCCGGCAGATAATCTCTCAATTCATTATATAACATATCTTTCATTTTATAACCACAAACTACAATTCCATCATCCAGATTATCTGCCAATTGAACCGCCTGTGCTCCGGTTACCCCCACACCAATCACGTCAAATCCATTTCGTACCAGTATATTGCGAATATTGGTTGCAATCTCCTTTTTTGGAAATACAACAATAATACTGCTCATAATACCAGCCTCCTGCCTTTAGAATTGGAAAGTTTCTTTAGAATTTCTGTAAGTACTCATTAATTTCCCATTCTGTAACCTGAGTGCGGTATTCTCTGTATTCTGCACGCTTTGACTCGATCAGCTTCTGTGACAGTTCTTCTCCCAGTACTTCCTGCATAAACTGATCTTTCTGGAATTCTGTGATTGCTTCTCTTAAGCTTGCCGGAAGTTCCTCAATTCCAAGTGCATTTTTCACCACATCTGTCATTTCGTAAATATTCTCATCTACACTCTCTGGCGGCAGGATCTTGTTTTTAATTCCTTCCATTCCAGCAGCCAGGCATACGGCAAGTGCCAGATATGGATTTGCTGCCCCATCCGGACTTCTGAGTTCAACTCTTGTGCTTTCCCCTGATACCCGTGGAATACGGATCAGAGGAGTCCGATTATTGGCTGACCAGGCAATATATACCGGTGCCTCATATCCGGGAACCAGCCTCTTATAGGAATTCACGATCGGATTTGTGATAAAGCTGATCGCTTTGATATGTCTCATAAGTCCGCCGATAAAATAGTAAGCCTCCTGGCTCAGACCATTCGGATCTTTTTCATCTGCAAAAACATTCTTTCCGTCTCTTGACAGAGACATATTCAGATGCATTCCTGAGCCATGGATACCATCCTTTGGCTTTGGCATAAATGTAGCATGAAGCCCGTGTCTTTTTGCGATTGTTTTGGTAACAAGCTTAAATGTCATGATATTGTCTGCTGCATCCATCGCCTCTGTATATTCCAGATCGATCTCATGCTGTGCCGGTGCCATCTCGTGATGAGATGCCTCCACACCGTACCCCATATCTTCCATTGTAAGAACAATATCACGTCTTGCATTCTCTCCCTGGTCCAAAGGTCCCAGATCAAAATATCCTGCACGTTCATTGGAAATCGTCGTCGGATTTCCCGCATCATCCGTCTCAAACAGGAAAAATTCGCATTCCGGTCCTACGTTAAAGTCATATCCCATCTCTTTTGTCTCGGAAAGTACCTTCTTAAGAACATGTCTCGGATCGCTTTCGTAAGCTGTTCCATCCGGTCTGTAAATATCGCAGATAAATCTTGCAACCTTTCCCTGCTGCGGTCGCCACGGGAAATTTCAAATGTATTCAGATCCGGGTGCAGATACATATCCGATTCTTCGATTCTGGCAAATCCTTCTATCGAAGATCCATCAAACATACATTTGTTATCCAGTGCTCTCTTAAGCTGGCTTACTGTAATCGCTACATTCTTCATTGTTCCGAAAATATCGGTGAACTGCAGCCTGATAAATCCCACGTCTTCTTCCTCGACAAGATTCAGGATATCTTCTCTCGTATAATTTTTCATACTCATACAAATCCTCCCGTTTTTACTACTCATAAATGAAATATCAAAAAGTCTCATATATTAAAGACCTATGATACTCTGATAATACAACAAGGCGTTCTCAATCCATTTTGAAAACGCCCTTGTTTGTTATATTATAATTTTCGTCTGAATATTTGTCAATACTCTTAGTCTTCTACGAGTGCTGCTGTGATGATTGCCATAGAATAAACTTCTTCTGCATTGCATCCACGGGACAGGTCGTTGATCGGTGCATTAAGACCAAGAAGGATCGGTCCGTATGCATCAAAGTTACCAAGTCTCTGTGCGATCTTATATCCGATGTTACCTGCGTTGATATCCGGGAAGATAAATGTATTTGCCTGACCTGCTACTTCACTGTTCGGGCATTTTGTTCTTGCAACACGCGGAGATACAGCTGCATCAAACTGAAGCTCTCCTTCGATCGGAAGTGAAGGATACAGTTCTTTTGCTTTTGCTGCTGCATTACGCATCTTATCTACATCTTCACCCTTTCCAGATCCAAGTGTAGAGTAGCTTAAGAATGCAACCTTTGGATCGATACCAAAGTGTTTACCACATTCTGCAACTTCCCATGCGATTTCTGCAAGCTGATCCTCTGATGGTTTGAGATTAATCGCGCAGTCACCCATAGCAAGAACTTCGTTCTCACCTGTAGCTGACGGACGAACCAAAATGAAGCAGGAAGATACACAGCTTGATCCGGTTTGGTCTTGATCAGCTGAAGTGCCGGACGTACGGTATCTGCTGTAGAGTAAGTAGCTCCTCCAAGAAGTGCGTCTGCAACTCCCATCTTAACCAGCATGGTTCCAAAATAGTTGTTTTTCTTAAGTGTCTTTGCTGCCTGCTCCGGTGTAACACCTTTGCTCTTACGAAGTTCGCAGAACAGTTCTACCATCTCTCAAATCTCTCATAATCATCCGGATCAATGATCTCTCCGCCACGGATGTTGTATCCATACTTTTCAGCTGCTTCTAATACTGCTTCTTTATTTCCAACAAGAATTGGTGTAAGGAAGCTTCCTGCTAAAAGACGGGAAGCTGCCTCAAGAATTCTCTCATCTGTTCCTTCTGTAAAAACGATCGTTTTTGGATTTTTCTTCAGCTCTTGAATCATCATGCCGAAGCCTTTCATATTGTCCATTAAATTGCCTCCTTATTTCGTGTGTTCGATACTTTCACATATACTTTACCACGTTTTTTTTGGATTGCAATTTAATTAAATTTTTAACAAGGATTGTATTTAAAAATAACCAAAAACCGGCGTTTTTTCCTTATTTACGGTATCCTTTATAGCCTTTCAGATTGTTGGCAAGAGCCATAACGATCGTATCTACATCATCTACCATCAGTTTTACACGTTCCGGAATCTGCTCTTCCTCTATCCCGTTTTCATATACATCTTTGAAATAGCCTTCAAAAAGCATGCACACCATCCGGTTTAATTTTACTGCATTGTCATATGTAATACCACCAACATTGATACACCGCTTGCACATCTCAAAATCACGTGCCAGAAAGCTTGGTGTCTGAAGCATATTGTAGAAAAAGCGGTTAACATTTACAATATCTTCCGGAAACATTTCATAATATTCCCGCATTGCTTCTTTGAGTTTTACATTGTTATACTCAAAAATAACAGATTATATGCTTCCGGATTATGAATGCCTCCGTTGCATAACAATCCCATACACCTACATATACCTGCCACATATTCTTCCAGGATTTCTCAGCCTCATTCAGCCTGTCTATGTAACCGGTTAAAATTCTGAGTTCTGCATAGTATAAAAGTTCAGACACATTATCAAAGTACCTGTACAGACTTGCTGATGAGCACCCCATCTCCTTAGCAATCCTGCGGATAGATACTGCCTGAATCCCTTCTTGCTGAATGATCTCATGTGCTTTCTGGATATAATCCCTTCTGGATAATCCTTTAAAATAATTGCTGCTCGTACTCTGCTTCTGTTCTTCCATAGTTGCCTCTCATTTTCCATGTGAATCTCTACACAGATTGTATCCGGCACTCTTCCATACCGAATTCAACCATTTTTTAATTTTAGTCATATTACTCTTTATTATACATGATTCTGTTTTTGATATAAAATAGAAAAAAGCTATAATATTTCATAGCTTTTTTCTATACATTATACCTTTAATTTCCCAATTGTAAACAGTTTTTTAACAATGAAAAATAAGCTCCATTTTTGTACCTTTTCCTTCTTCACTTTCCACATGGATTTCTGCGTTATGCAAAAGTGCTCCATGCTTTACAATTGAAAGACCCAGACCTGTTCCGCCGGTCTCTCTGGAATGGCTCTTATCCACCCGGTAAAAACGCTCAAAAATACGCTCCTGATGCTCTTTTGGGATTCCGATTCCGGTATCCTGGACAATGACCTTTTTCCCGTTCAGTGTATTTCCAACCCAGATATTTACTTTTCCATTTTCTTTATTGTTATTTGATGGCATTTTCACAGATGTTGTAGATCATCTCATCCAGGATCTGACGGATTACCAAAACATTCCACATGTTCTCCTACCACTTCAACCTGTATTCTGTGTTTTTCTGCCTGAAGTGCCAGACGGCTCACGATCTCCCTTGTCATCTGATACAGATCCACATTCTCTTTTTCAAGCTCCACACTGCCTCATCCAGTTTGACAGCTTGATAATATCACCGACCAGGGTGATCATCCTGCTTGCCTCTTTATAGATCCGTTCACTGAATCCCTGCATATCTTCCGATTTTACAAGACCGTTCATCATAATTTCTGCATATCCCGAAATCGAGGTCAGAGGAGTCTTCAGCTCATGGGAAACATTTGCAGAGAATTCTCTCCTCATCTGTTCAATTGCTGCTTTTTCTTTATTCTGCCTGTCAATTCTTTCAAGCAGCGGATGCAACTCTTCATATACATCATTTTCCAGTGGTTCTTCCAGATCCAAATTGTTAATCGGTGCAATCAGCCTTTTCACCTGATGCCTTGTCATAAACCATGCAACACACCCCATCATGACCCCGATCGCAATCATATACGGTAAGATCATAAATGCTGTATTCCAGACCGTATCCATGCCTCTTGACACACGCAGGACAGAGCTATCATCCATCTTCAACGCATAATAGTACATCTCCTGTCCTTTGCTGTCTGACATACGGATATCCTGCCCACTGCCATTTGCCAATGCCTCTTTGAATTCTTTTCTTGATTTGTGGTTTGCCAGCGTTTCCTGATCATTTCCGGTATCATAAAGTACTTTTCCGTCTTTATCGATCCATGTTACCCTGGTGCGCCTACTGACCTTATCCATGGTGCCAAAATATTCTTCTCCGGATATATCTATTGCCGCCCGGATATATTCTGCCTCCTGAACCAGTTCACTGCGCCGGATATCCAGCGCCTGCCGGTAAATAACCAGAGTAACCAGAATATACGAGATCAGGAGTGACATCGTAACCACAAAAATCATACTTTTCTGGATTCTATTTCGCATCGATCTCTCCTATACGGTATCCAACCCCCCCGGACAGTCTCAATATATTCTCCTCGCCTGTCCCAGCTTCTGGCGCAAGGTTCTTACATGGACATCTACCGTTCTGGTCTCACCGTCAAAATCATATCCCCAGATTTCTTCCAGTAATTTATCTCTTGTCAGAACAATATTCTGATTCTCCATAAGTTTTCTCAACAGCTCATATTCTTTCAATGTTAATGCTACCGGTTCTCCCGCTACCGTTACTTCATGCTTTTTACGGTCCATGCGGATCTCACCCAGCACATAGGTATCATCCTCTTCTTTTTTCGATGTCCGTCTGAGTACTGCACGGATTCTGGATACCAGTTCCATCATTCCAAATGGTTTGGTCACATAATCATCTGCTCCCGCATCCAGTCCCATGACCTTGTCATATTCTGCACCCTTTGCCGTAACCATGATGACCGGAATATCTTTGGTTCTCCCGGAAGTCTTCAGCTTCTTCAGGATCTCCATTCCATCTTCTCCAGGGAGCATGATATCAAGCAAAATCAGTCTGGCAGTTCCTCTGCCAGAGCTTCAAAGAATGATGTGCCTTCTTCAAATCCACGGGCCTCAAATCCCGTAGTTTCAAGTGTATATACTACTAATTCCCGGATGTTCGCTTCATCCTCCACACAAAAAATCATTCTCGTTCTCCTTTAATTTCTTTTAGATTGCAGTTCCGCCTGCATGAATACCTGTAATTGAAAATTCAACCCACTCTGCAATATTTGTTGCATGATCTCCGATCCTCTCCAGATATTTTGCGATCATGATCAGGTCGATTGCCTCATCTCCGGCACTTCCTTTGTGATCGGAAATAAATTTTACCAGATCTCCTTTTACCAGATCAAAAAGATCATCTACCTCATCATCTGCTACCATGACTCTTCTTGCAAGCTCCAGATCTTTCTGTACATAGGCAGATACACTGTCTCTTACCATCTTTACAGTCGCCTCTGCCATCCGGTTAATATCCTTCAGATTCTTTTCCTCTGTTGATTTTGTTGCGATCACAATATCTGCGATATCCGCAGTCTGATCTCCGATACGTTCCATATCCGTGATCATCTTAAGTGATGCCGAGATTCTTCGCAGATCCCGCGCTACCGGCTGCTGCTGAAGTAAAAGCTTCAGGCAGAGATTTTCAATTTCTTTTTCCATCTGATCGATCTCGCTGTCTGCTGTAATGACAGCCTTTGCTCTGGCAATATCATGCCCTTCCAGGGCTCCTGTTGCTTCCTCAATTGCCGTCTCGCAAAGTTCTCCCATATGAATAAGCATCTCATTAAGTTCTTCCAGCTGTCTGTCAAATCTGTTCCGCATTTAACCAAACCTCCCTGTAATATAATCTTCTGTCCTCTTATCGGACGGAATCGAGAATAATTTTTCAGTATCATTATATTCTACAACTTCTCCAAGAAGGAAAAATGCGGTATTGTCCGACACTCGGACTGCCTGCTGCATATTATGTGTTACCATAACGATAGTATAATCTTTTTTCAGTTCCATCGCAAGGTCTTCTATCTTGGATGTAGAGATCGGATCCAGTGCGGAAGTCGGTTCATCCATCAGAAGTACTTCCGGTTCTACTGCAAGTGCACGTGCAATACAAAGTCTCTGCTGCTGTCCACCGGACATGCCAAGTGCACTCTTTTTCAGACGGTCCTTACACTCGTCCCAGATAGCTGCATTACGCAGTGATTTTTCTACAATATCATCCAGTTTTGCCTTTGAACGGATCCATGCGTTCTTGGTCCGTAAGCAATATTATCATAAATGCTCATCGGGAATGGATTTGGTTTCTGGAATACCATTCCGACTCTTTTTCTCAGGACGTTTACGTCCATTCCTTTAAAAATATTCTGTCCGTCCAGAAGGATTTCGCCGTCAATCCGGCACCCTTCTACCAGATCATTCATACGGTTGATCGACTTGAGCAGTGTGGATTTACCACAACCACTCGGTCCGATAAACGCGGTGATCTTATTTGGCTCGATCTCAAGGTTAATGTTTTTCAGTGCCTTGAAATCGCCATAATACAAATCAAGATTTTTTACACTTATCTTTGACATTTTCTTTTCCTCTCTATGCTTTCGTCAGTTTCTTCGCAACCACACCGGAAAGGGTGTTGATCGCAACAACCAGTACAAGCAAAATAACAGCTGTCGCATACGCCTGGTTCATATACAGCCCTTCGCTTGACAGCATATACATATGAATTGCCAGTGTCCGACCGGAACCAAGTACATTCTTTGGCACCTGTGCAACCGTTCCTGCTGTATAAATCAGTGCTGCCGTCTCTCCTACGATACGTCCAATGGCAAGGATCACACCCGCAAGGATTCCAGGAACTGCCGATGGAAGCACGATACGGAATACAGTACGGAGCTTTCCGGCTCCAAGTCCAAAGCTTCCTTCTCTGTATGAATCCGGAACTGCTTTAAGTGCTTCTTCTGTCTGGCGCATGATCAGCGGAAGAATCATGATCGATAAAGTAAATGCACCTGCCAGAACGGAAAATCCCCATTTCAGCGTATTTACAAAGAACAGCATACCAAACAGTCCATATACGATAGACGGAATGCCCGAAAGAGTCTCCGTCGTCAGGCGGATCACTTCGATAAATTTATTCCCCTTTCCTGCGTATTCCACAAGAAAGATTGCTGAAAAAATACCAAATGGTACTGCGATCAAAAGCGAAAGCAGTGTCATAACAACCGTATTGATCAATGCCGGTATAACAGATGCATTGTCCGATGTATAATGTAATGAAAATAATGACGGTTTAATATACGGAATTCCAATTGATCAAAATATAAAAAATCAGGAACAGGAGCAATGCAAACGTAATAAATGTCGCAAACATCACAAGAAACATCAAAATCATGGATCCCGGAATGTCTCAGATAGCTTTTTATCTTATCTGTAAATTTTCCCGGTTGATATCAAAGACAGGT
>ENA-OQLB01000370-OQLB01000370.1-human-gut-metagenome-genome-assembly--contig:-NODE-370-length-26329-cov-4.590718_pt1 | contig 26329 bp, 28 predicted proteins | sample MGYA00242656_ERZ504813 | MGnify/ENA primary metagenome ERZ504813 (study PRJEB26092, sample SAMD00036388) | human gut metagenome | host: Homo sapiens | study: EMG produced TPA metagenomics assembly of... | reverse complement strand
CTAAAAAATCTAAAAGATCTAACTATTGGGCAAATAACAAATGCAGATTTTAACCGTTTAACAAATATAAAATCTTTAGAGTCTTTAGATGCAGAAGGTAGTTTCTTAAATATTGATGCATCAAAAATCTTACAAATTTAAATACACTTACACTAACATCTGGACGATTGAGTGATATCAAACCAATTGCAGAATTAAGTAATCTAAAAAAATTGTATTTAGGTAGATGTGGAAATGTAGAAGATATTTCTTGCCTGAAACCACGTGGATATAAAACATTACATATTAGTGAAAATGTACCGCAAGGCAGGTGTTAGGTTATGAAAATTTTAAGGATGTTACAATTCAAAAAGGAGGAAATCTACATAATCTCGAAGCGGAAATAGATATTTTATATGGCGACTATAACGATGATGATCCAAAATTTGAATATAATGCAGATGATGAAAGTATTATCAATGCCGATGGAAAAGCAATAAAAAATGGAGAAACTGATGTAACGATCACAGTATATGGAAGAGAAGATGAAGCATCAAAGAGAATTCATGTGAAAGTACAAGAGGGAGATAACATAGAATTTTCTGGGGAAGCTATAGAAAAAGATCAGTTACCATCTTTTAAAAAAAATCAAGGGAATAATGAAACATTAAATCTTCTACTGATCAATAAAAATGGAAAGGTCTATGATCTTAAAGAAAATGCAAAAGAAATAGCAGATGATGCGAAATCCTATACGATCACATCTGTATATCGCAATGGAAAAAGATATACACTTCGAGTGAAAGTAACAAAAGCAGGAGAAGTATATATCGGATTAGAAACAGGAGATTTTGTAAAACAAAATTATGATATTACAAAGATAGACCATAATTATTTCATTACAAAGGATGGAAATCTATATTGCATCAATGAAAAGAATCAAGTAGAGAAAATTGATGAAAATGTAACGGACATCAGTTATTTTGATGGAGCACATAGCTATGAAGAAGGCGTTGCCTTGTATTACATAAAGATGGAAATTAACCGATGTCAGAAATCAAGAATTAGATGATCTGAAAATTGAATTTTCCAATATTAAGAAGATTATAAATCCAAAATATGTAATAAAAGAAGATGGGTCAATGGGATATCTGCATATATATTTGCATTCAGATCAATATGTGATAGACAAGATCTCTGAGAAAGAGATGCAGGTAGTAGAAACAGGAATGGAATATAAAGAGACATTCTTCTTAGATGTAGATGATCATATATTGTATGCAGATGGATATAGCGAAGGATTGATCAAAATAGCAGCGAATGTAAAACGTGTATTGTCAGATTCTGAACATGTATATGAAAGTTAGATGGAAATTATTATTTCTTTAAGGAAAAATGGGATGATAATGATAATACATTTTATTCTGTTGAAAAAATTGATTGTACAGATGAAAAATTCACAGGAATTACACAAGATGGGACAGCATATGTAAGTGGTAAAAAGATCTTGAAAGATGTGGTAAGTTATTGCAAAGATCAGCATAAGAATAGTAGTGGATACCAAGAGAGTGAACAAAAGTATTATTTTATAAGAAAAGATGGAACCGTATGGAAATATGAATCTCCATATATGGCACAAAAAATACTAAATGCAGACGGCAGTGTTCCAGAGGTAAAACCAGAGCCAGAGCCTAAGCCAACACCGAAACCAGATCCACAGCCAACACCAAAACCGGAATCAAAACCAGAGCCACAACCAACACCGAATCCAGGTTCAAATTCAACACAAGGTTCAACAACGAGTCAAGAACCACAGCAGATTAAGATCGATCAGATCATCTTAACAGGAATGTCTACAAAAGTTGCTGCAGGAAAGAAGCTGAAATTAACAGCAAATATCACAAACGATGCTACAAACAAGAATCTAAAGTGGACAACAAGCAATAATAAACTTGCAACTGTGGATAAAAATGGCGTTGTAACGCTAAATAAGAAAGCTGGAGGAAAGACAGTTAAAATTACTGCAGAAGCAACTGATGGCAGTGGCAAAAAAGCAACATTTACGATCAAGATCATGAAAGGAAGCGTAAAGAAGATCAAGATTTCTGGAAAGAAAACAGTCAAAGCAGGAAAGACATTGAAATTAAAAGCTAAGGTTACAGCAAGCAAAGGTGCAAACAAAACACTGAAATGGACAAGCAGCAATACAAAATATGCAACAGTTTCTTCAGGAAAAGTAAAAGCACTGAAAGCAGGTAAGAAAAAAACAGTGAAGATCACAGTGATGGCAACAGATGGAAGTGGTAAGAAGGCAACAATTAGTGTGAAGATTAAGTAAGAAAAATAAAAGGAAGAGCAGTAGATGAATCAAAATCATCAGCTGCTCTTTCCTTTTATAAAAACATCTATTCAATTATCTCTTCATAAACATCGCCAAAAATTGCCCCTTAACTTCATCGGCTCTTTTTTGGCTGACAGGAATTTTATGTTTTCCAGCGAGTGTTACAAGATTATTTTCAAAATCAGTGATCTGATTTAAGTTGATCAGATAACTTCGATGACAACAGGCGAAATTCTGATCAAGACGATTTAACAGATCTGTAAGTTTCTCAGAAGTATAATATGTAGAAGAAGTACAATAAATCGTTGTTGTCCGAAGATTTCTTTCCATATAAATGATATCATCTAGTAAGATATTGTGTTCTCTACGATTCCAGGAAATCGTAAGATAGTTGTTTTTTCGTTGCGCTAAATTAAAGATTGCTTTTTTGATCGCACGAGGCAAGTATTGTTTCGCATCGGATTTGTGAATAAAGTATACATGCTCGGTTTCATAAACATCACTGCAATATTCACGATATTGCGTGATAAATATGATCTGTGTTGCAGGATGAGTCTGCTGGATTTCTTTTGATAAGATGATACCAGATTTTTCTGGGAGTTCAATGTCCATCAGGACAATATCATACGGGGTGGAACCTGTCTCATATAATTTGAATCTTTCTTCTGGAGAAGAACAAGAATGTACCTCTACAGAAAGATTTTTATTTTCTTTGATAATTTTTTCTAGTTCGCAAAGATAGGTAATATCATCTTCACAGATTGCAATATGAATCATTGATAAGAAGGCTCCTTTGTTTTTATTTATTTGGCAGTACATTCCATGATACTGGCAAACAATATTATTATACAACGAATATAGATTATTGAAAAAAGTGAATATTACATATAAGCGTGTTTTCGTGCATATTTCAACATGATTAATGACATTCTTCCGAAAACTGAAGCATCAAATGGCAGGAAAAACACGCCCCTTCATCCACCCATTTATAAGTTCCATGATACTGCGTAACGATTTCTTCAATGATCGAAAGACCATGACCATGAAGAGCAGAATTTTGCGTTTTATTTGTCTGATGTGTAAAAATTTCTTCTGGATTTTTACTATTTTGCATATGGATCATAAAAACATTTGCCTTAAAATTTGTGGTTAATGAGATGAACGGTTTCTTTTCTTCCGAATTGCATAATTCACAGGCCTCGATCGCATTATCTAAAAGATTTGAAAACAGGCTTGTGATCGTTATATCAGAAAAAACGCAATCAAACGATTCAGGCAAAAGAATCCGAAATTGACAATTAATTTCCAAACGATCGGCAATTGCCTTTTTCTCCTGAAGCAGGGTATTAAGCAGAGCATTTTTGCAAAAAGTATCCGGATAATTTCTCTTTACATGGGAAGATAAAGAAGAAATTAAAGAGGACATTTCTTCATAACGCTGCTCATTTCCTAATTGTTCGGCAATGTGAAGATAGTGGTCAATATAATATTGCTTTTTGAGGATCGTTGATTTTAAGTTTTTAAGTTCCTCCTGTTGCTTTAACATCGTATGATGCGTAATCTCAGTGTTTTTTAAATCAGCACTTTTTCTTGCACTATTGCATATATGAAATACGATTCCCATGAAAGAGCCAAAAGCAAAAATCATTGCAAATGACATCAGATCATAGAAAAAAATGTGGTAGCCCGAACGAAAAAAATGATTCCACAATGCAGGGTTATGGCGCATATAGTTGGTAATGATCCGTGCAATGGGAAGGTAAAAATGCAGAGAAAAACGATAAACTTTTCAATTCTATACAGATTACGATGTTGTTTCATAGTTTCGTCTCCTCTCTGGATGTATTTAATGTGTGAATATAAGATAAAGCCTGATCATATTTCTTCTGTTCGATCAAAAGAGAGAGAGCAAGAAGATGATTTGACGTATCATGGTTCCAACGATAAAGCTTTTGGTATTCATCATCAAGAAGATGCAGATGCTTGATTTCTTCTTCTAAGAGCATTTGTTGATGTTTTTCTTTTAAATGATGTTTCTCTAATTCTTTTAACAACGACATACCCTGATGAAACATACTCCACATGATCGCAGAGATGATCACTGAGAATATAACAAACCATCCGTAAGAAAAGGATGGAGAAGGTATGGACATAAACAGATTTCCAATGATCATCATAAAAAGAACAGGAATCCCTAGATAAAGAAACAATTTTAAATTGATCAAATGACGAAAACGCTGAATAAAGTGAAAAAAGGCGTGGCAAGAACAGATAATTTAAAATGATCTGAAATATAGAACATAAAGCGATTGAAATCGTGTTACCACGCAAAGCAACATATAAAACAGCTAGATGAAGCTGTGGAAATATAAAGTTTAAGATCACTAATATTCCAGCAGGAACTGCCTCTACAAAAATCATATTTACAATAAAAATGAAAAATAAAAAGATCCGAAAAGGAAGATCTTCCGTGAAAAAGAAAAAAATATGAAAGCTCCATAATGGATAAATCATGAAAGATAAAAAGACAGCGGATTTAGCAACTGGAACAAAAATCATCCAGAGAAGAGAAATCGCATAAAATGACCATAAGACTCTGAAAAATAAAGGAGAGAAATCTTTATGAGAAAATAGTTTTAAAAATATATGAAACGGATAAATGATGTTAAAAATGCTTACAATATAAAAAAATAACCCAGCGATCATAAATTGTACTCCTCCCTTATCTCGTCAGATATTATTATACAACGAATCAAAATGCAGAAATAAAATGAATATTACATATAAAAGTGTTTTTATGTATGTTTTAACATGATTAATGACAAAAAAGAATCATCCTCAACACTCCACTGACAAGTTCCGCCATAGTCCTTGGCAATACTTTCTATGATAGAAAGTCCATGCCCATGGAGAGTGGAATCGTCTTTTGTACTTTGTCTGGTAAAAGGAATGTCAGGATCTTTAGAGTTTTTCATTTGGATCATAAACATCTTGGTCTTGTAATCTGTGGACAAATGAATAAAAAGAGAATCATTTTGTGGATGATGCTCGCGATACTGTTTGCAGCTTTCCAAGGCATTATCAAGTAAATTTGAAAAGATACTTGTGATCGTAAAATCTGAAAAATCTTCTTCAAAATGTTCTGGAAGAATAATCTTAAAGTTGCAGGTAACATCAAGTTGATCTGCAAGGAATTTTTTCTCCTGAAGAAGCGTATTTAAAAGAATATTTTTGCAATAAGTATCTGGATAATTTCTTTTTACATGAGAAGAAAGTGCAGAGATTAAAGTCGTCATTTCTTCATACTTTTCAGATTCACAAAGATTGATCGCAAGATCAATATGAGAATGAATATATGCTTGCTTTTCAAGAATCTGCTCCTGTAATAACTTCATTTCATCTTCCTGCTTTAAGACGGTTTGTTGTGTGGAATCAAGCATATCAAGCTCGATTGATTTCTTTGTATTCTTACAAGTGATGACGATGATGCTGATAAAGGAAAGAAGGCAGGCAACCATCAGTAAATTAAAGCAAAAATAAAAATAAGGATGGAGAGATGTTTCTGCTAAGTATTCTTTGAACGTTGGGTTAATATATAAATAATGGTATATAACTGCAATATTTGGCAGGATAAAGATATAGATCATGATCAAAAATAATTGCAATTTATGAGAAGTTGTTGATTTCATTTGATATTACCTCCATTTTCCTGAAGTTGTTTCATATAAGAAAGAGCTTGATCGTATTTTTCTTGTTCAGAAAGTAAAGAAAGGGCTAGAAGATGGTTTGCCATATCATGATTCCAAACATAGAGTTTCTGATATTCTTGATCGAGAGAATGCAAATGATCAATTTCTTGTTGCACGGTAAGAAGGCGATGTTGTTCAATGGCATTTTCTTTTTCTGAATCTTTCAATAGATGAATTCCATGACGAAACAATCGAAAGATCAAAAACGAGCTGATCAGTGCAGGAATTAAATAAATATAAGTAGGTAGGCTATTTTGTGATAGGATCGTAAAAATATTATTCAGGATCATCGGTAATAAGATTGGCAATAATAAGGAAATAAGCAAGGATAATCTTAAAAGATAAGCGTGAGTGCTTATAAAACGGATCACAAAAGAAAAGATGATCAAATAGACGATCATTTCAATGGTACACAACAATGAAATAGAAATATCATTGCCTTCAAATGCAACAAAAATTCCAGTGATATGAAGTCCTGGAAATAAAAGTCCGATCAAAGATAAGATCAAAGAAGAAGTCGCTTCGATCAACATCAGAACATTAAAATACAGCAGAACAAAATAAACTTGAATGATTTTGAGCCACCAAGAAAAAAGAACATGTTAAATGCAGTAAATGGATAAATAAAGATCATCGTATAACGACTTGCGATGGCAGTAGGAACAGGCAACATCCATAAAAAGAAGATTGCATAAAATATGGATGCAAGATACACGTCACGAGATTTTCGCTTTTCACTAGGAAATATTCGAAAAAGCATATTTAACGGAACAATCGTAAAAAATACATTCAGAAGATAATAAAAGAAACGTCCGACCATAAAACCCCTCCCCAAGTCCGATAAAACTTATCTTATACAATAGATAAGTTTATTATACAATAGATCTATGTATACAAAAAGATAAAAAATATAGATTTGGGAAGGAAATATGATTGTTTTTTAAATTAGATCATAATATTCAAAACCGCGATAGATTCCATCATCATTGACGGATGTTGTCACATGATCTGCAATGTTCTTAAGTTCATCACAAGCATTTCCCATTGCAATGCCATGACCAGCAGCCTGAAACATAGAAATATCATTGTTACTGTCACCAAAAGCATAGCAATCATCGGTAGATGCATGGAAATAATCCGCAATGTATTTAAGACCAGTACCTTTATCGTGATTTTTTAATAAAACTTCATATTGCGTATCTTCGATTCGAATATAATCCATCGTATCAGAAATTGTTGAAAGTGCATTAACAAAACCAGACATATCACTTCCAGGACCGCCAAATAAGATGACTTTATCAGGATCTTTTACATGATCCCAGCTAAATTCGTGATTCATATAAGGTGCCAGATCGAATGCAGTGATCATAAAACCATAGTGTGGATGAAAATCAACATTATGATCACGGAAATAAGAACATTTTTCCCCCTCAAATGTTCCATAGATATGATAGGTTTCACAAATCTGTTTGATCTTCTCAACAACTGATTCTGGAACGATCTTATGATAGATGGTTTTGCCATCAACAATAAGATGAACACCATTAGAACAAAGATATCCATCAACCCCAATATCAAGAATCTCCTTTTCAAAATAAACAAGAGGACGTCCAGTATTAATAAATACCTTATTTCCTTTTTCCTGAGCTTTGTGGATTGCTCTGATCGCAGATTCTGGAACCGCTCGTTGCTCTTTGTTATATAAGGTAGCATCGACATCCAGAAAGATTAATTTTTTATTTTCACTCATCGTATAATTTCCTCATTTATATTTTTAATAAAAAATCAAGAGCCGGAAAAGAAGATTGCTTGTCCGACTCTTGATGTTACAACCATATTTGATTATTCCACAACAGTTACAGTTTTCATAACCTGTGGTTCAATTGGTTTGTCAGAATAATCTGTTGCAACTTCAGCGATCTTATTTACAACATCCATTCCTTCGATGATCTTACCAAATGCTGCGTACTGTCCATCTAAATGTGGAGCAGCTTTGTGCATGATAAAGAACTGTGATCCGGCAGAATCAGGCATCATAGAACGAGCCATGGATAAAACACCAGGAGTGTGTTTTAAGTTGTTGATCACACCGTTCTGGCTGAACTCTCCTTTGATCGTATGTCCAGGCCCACCTGTTCCTGTACCTAATGGGCATCCACCCTGGATCATAAATCCGTTGATGATACGATGGAAAGTTAAACCATCATAGAAACCGTCTTTTACAAGATTTACAAAGTTCTCAACAGTGATCGGAGCAATCTCCGGATATAATTCTGCTTTCATTACATCACCATTTTCCATAGTGATCGTTACAATTGGATTTGCCATAATATGAAATTCCTTTCTATATTTTATAATCTTTTGCCATTTACGGCTATGCTTTGATTATAATGGAAATACTAAAAAAAGTACAGCAGTTTGACCAGAAGAGTTACAATCCAAAATATGCATATTTTTTTCACAAAAATTACAAAAAAGTTAAGAATATGAACAAAATTTAATGAAAAAGCTTTTATTTCTACAAAATGCGAGTATAATAGCATAGGAACACAGTATGATTTAAATCATACGATAATAAAAATTTGGGAGGACATCATGGATTTATATTTAGATTTTGATCATAATTCCAGAAGGCGCAGAAGGGGGCGCAGACGTGGAAGAAGAAATCGTTCCAGAGCTCCATTTGTCATTGGAGTCATCATTTTACTAGTGGTCATTGTGGCAGGAGGTATATTTGCTGGAAGAAAATATATGGCTTACAGGCAGCAGAAAGCAGAAGAGGCCAGAAAACTTGCAGAGGCAAGAAGAGTCGTCACAGTCATGATCCCGGAAGGATATTCCATTGATATGATAGCAAAACGGCTAGAGAAACAGGGAGTCTTTAAAGCAGATGAATTTATAAAGGCTGCGAAGAATACAGATCAGTATAAAAACGATTTTATTAAAGACATTGACCCAAAGAAGGGAACAAAGTACAAATTAGAAGGTTATCTGTATCCGGATACTTATAAGATTTACAAAAGTTCCAAACCAGAAGATCTGATTCAGAAGATGCTTGATAATTTCGATAAGAAATATTCAGCACTTGCGAAGTCTTATAAAGGAAAGCATTCTATGGCAGAGATCATGACGATCGCATCAATGATCGAACGTGAAGCAAGCAATATGTCAGAACGTCCGATGATCGCAGGAGTCATTGAGAATCGCCTTGCAGCGAAAATGAGACTTCAGATCGATCCGACCGTTTTGTATACCACAACAAATGGATTATATAATGCGAAGAAAGTTTATTATAAAGATCTGAAAGTGAAAACGGTGTATAATACTTACGTTATAAAAGGGTTGCCAGCAGGACCAATCTGTAATCCGTCAGACACGGCGATCAAGGCTGCGATGCATCCGAAGAAACATGATTACCTATATTATAGAACTGACGGAAGCAAAAAAGGAACCCATGTTTTCACAAAAACATTCGATGAACATAAGAATGCGAAAAGCACAAGCACAAAAGATAAAAATAGTACAAATAGCACAAATACAACGAATTCAAAATCTTGAGTATTTTACTAAGGATTCAAAAAGATTGTTATTTTTTTGGCGTACAAAAAAAAATACCTAAAAATACATAAAAATCTCTTTAAAAACTTGTGCAAATAATGTAGAATAAAGCTGTATACAAAAGTTATATGTATACAGCTTTGTTTATGTTTTAAGCAACTTGTGAAAGTTGTAGTGATATTTTCTACGCCCATATGCTAGGTGGACGTAGAGATTAACAATGTGTGAATATATTCACACGAGATTTTTTAGGAGGAAGAGAACATGGCAAGAAAAATGAAAACCATGGATGGTAACACAGCCGCTGCACACGTATCATATGCTTTTACAGAAGCTGCAGCAATTTATCCTATTACACCATCCTCACCAATGGCAGAGTCAACTGACCAGTGGGCAACACAGGGAAAGAAAAATATTTTCGGACATCCTGTAAAATTAGTTGAAATGCAGTCTGAAGGAGGAGCAGCAGGAACTGTACATGGTTCTTTAGCAGCTGGTGCATTAACAACTACTTATACAGCATCTCAGGGTCTGTTATTAATGATCCCTAACATGTATAAGATCGCTGGTGAACAGATGCCTTGCGTATTTGATGTATCTGCTCGTGCACTTGCATCTCACGCACTGAACATCTTTGGTGACCACTCTGACGTTTATGCATGTCGTCAGACAGGTTTCGCAATGCTTTGCAGCTCTAGTGTTCAGGAAGTTATGGACTTAGGAGCAGTAGCTCATTTAGCAACAATTAAAGGACGTGTTCCTGTATTACATTTCTTCGATGGATTTAGAACATCTCATGAAATTCAGAAAATCGAAATGTGGGATTATGATGATCTTGCAGATATGGTTGATTATGAAGCAATCGACAAATTCAGAGCTGAGTGCTTAAACCCAGAACATCCAGTTCTTCGTGGATCAGCTCAGACCCAGACATCTTCTTCCAGGCAAGAGAAGCAGCTAACTCAACATATAATGCTTTCCCTGCAATCGTTGAAGATTACATGAATCAGGTTAACGCTAAGATTGGAACAGATTATAAATTATTCAACTACTATGGAGCTGAAGACGCTGAGAGCGTAATCATCGCTATGGGATCTGTTTGTGAAACAATCGACGAAACAATCGATTACTTAATGAAACAGGGTAAAAAAGTCGGTGTTGTTAAAGTTCGTCTTTACAGACCATTCGTTGCTGAGAAATTAGTAGAAGCAATCCCTGATACAGCAAAAGTTATCAACGTATTAGACAGATCTAAAGAGCCTGGAGCAAGAGAACCATTATACCTTGATGTTGTTAACGCATTAAGAGGAACAAAATTCGAAAGCTGCACAATCAATGGTGGACGTTATGGATTAGGTTCTAAAGATACTACACCAGCTGATATCATCGCTACATTCGAAAACGTTGATAAAAACGAATTCACATTATCTATCGTGGATGATGTTACTAACTTATCTCTTGAAAGAGGAGAAACTCCAGTTACAGCTCCAGACAGCATCGTAGCTTGTAAATTCTGGGGACTTGGAGCCGACGGTACTGTTGGTGCTAACAAGAACTCTATCAAGATCATTGGTGACCATACAGACAAATATGCTCAGGCATACTTTGATTATGATTCTAAGAAATCCGGTGGTGTTACAATGTCCCACTTACGTTTCGGAGATGACCCAATCAAATCAACATACCTGATCAACAAAGCTGACTTTGTTGCTTGCCATTGTGCACCATATTTAACAAAATATAACATGGTTCAGGACTTAAAAGACGGTGGAACATTCCTGTTAAACTGCAGCTGGGCTCCAGAAGAAGTTGGAGAACATCTTCCAGGACAGGTAAAAGCTTACTTAGCTAAACACAACATTAAGTTCTATATCATTGACGGTATCAAGATCGGTAAAGAAATCGGACTTGGTGGACGTATCAATACTGTATTACAGTCTGCATTCTTCAAATTATCAGGAATCATCCCTGAAGAAGATGCGATCAAATATATGAAAGACGCTGCAACAGCTTCTTACAGCAAGAAGGGTGAAGCTATCGTTAAGATGAACCACGATGCAATCGACGCTGGTGCAAAAGCTATCGTTGAAGTACCAGTTCCAGCTGAATGGGCTGACGCTGAAACAGAAAGCTTATTCGTTGAAGCTAAGGGAGATAACAAACCTCTTGTTGATTACATCAACAACGTACAGAACTACGTTAACGGACAGGAAGGTAACGCTCTTAAAGTTAGCGATTTAATGCCTTATGTTGATGGACATATGCCTTTAGGTGCATCTGCATTTGAAAAACGTGGAGTAGCAGTAGACGTTCCTTCTTGGAATCCAGATAACTGTATCCAGTGTAACTTCTGTGCTTATGTATGTCCTCATGCAACAATCCGTCCAGTAGCTATGACAGAAGAAGAAGCAGCAGCAGCTCCAGCAGCTACTAAGACAGCTGATATGACTGGAATGCCAGGATATAAATTCGCTATGACAGTTACAGTTCTTGACTGTTTAGGATGCGGATCTTGTGTAAACATCTGTCCAGGTAAGAAGGGTGAAAAAGCTCTTACAATGGCTGGATTAGATTCTCAGAGAGATCAGCAGGAAGTTTATGACTATGGTCAGAAATTACCAGCTAAAGAAGAAGTACTTGCTAAATTCAAAGCTGATTCCGTTAAAGGAAGCCAGTTCAGACAGCCATTGCTTGAGTTCTCAGGAGCATGTGCTGGTTGTGGTGAAACACCTTACGCTAAACTGATTACTCAGTTATTCGGTGAAAGAATGTACATCGCGAACGCAACAGGATGTTCTTCTATCTGGGGTGGATCTGCACCTGCTACACCATACACAACAAACGCTAAAGGACAGGGACCAGCTTGGGCTAACTCACTGTTCGAAGATAACGCAGAGTTTGGTTTAGGTATGTTCACAGGACAGAACACATTAAGAGAACAGACAAAAGAAAAAGTTGTTGCATTAGCTGAATCTACAGATAACGCAGATGTGAAAGCAGCAGCAGCTGAATACTTAGACACATATGCAGACGGAAGCAAGAACGGAGCAGCTACAGATAAATTAGTTGCAGCATTAGAAGCTTGCGGATGTGACGCTGCTAAAGAAATCTTAGCTAAGAAAGAATTCTTATCTAAGAAATCTCAGTGGATCTTCGGTGGTGACGGATGGGCATACGACATCGGATTCGGTGGTGTTGACCATGTATTAGCATCTGGAGAAGACGTAAACGTATTCGTATTCGATACAGAAGTTTACTCTAACACAGGTGGACAGGCATCTAAGTCTACAAACTTAGGAGCAATCGCTCAGTTCCAGGCAGCTGGTAAAGGAACTAAGAAGAAAGACCTTGCAGCAATCGCAATGAGCTACGGATATGTATATGTAGCACAGATCGCTATGGGTGCTGATTACAACCAGACAGTTAAAGCAATCGCTGAAGCTGAAGCTTATCCAGGACCATCATTAGTAATCGGATACGCTCCATGTATCAACCATGGTATCAAGGTGGAATGAAGATTGCTCAGACAGAAGAAAAGAAAGCTGTTACTTCTGGATACTGGAATCTGTTCAGATTCAACCCAACATTAGCTGCTGAAGGAAAGAATCCATTCCACTTAGATTCTAAAGCTCCTACAACAGAATACGAAGACTTCATCATGGGAGAAGTTCGTTACAATGCATTATCTCGTCAGAACCCTGAAAGAGCTAAAGCACTGTTCGCAGAAGCTAAAGCAAACGCAGAAGCTAAATACAACAGATTAAAAGAAATGTCTGATAAATAGGCATTACCTATTGTTTAGATGATCTTAATCTAATAAATCAAAATCCCCTTTGTGAGCAATCACAGAGGGGATTTTTATGCATAAAAATAAGGGGTTGTCGCTTTAACGATTAATAAATCGTGAAGCTCTAAGGATTATGTGACGATGTGCAGTGTCTTTGACAATGAGGAAGTTGGAAGCGGTACAAAACAGGGGGCAGGATCAACCTTTGGAGCAGATGTATTAAAATACAATGTTGCTCAGAAATATACGACAGACGCAAGATCGGCAGCGCCGGAAAAGGCAGCCTACATCTATGCGGGGCAGATCAGAGATGAACTGGGAAGCCGTTTGGATTTACTGGAGAAAAATGCATACCGCTTCTGCTATATCAATGATTTCCCAATGAGCGGAACTGCACAGGATTTAATGTACGGAGCCCCAAGCGAGATTACAGAACAGCAATTAAGAGAAGTACACATAAAAGTACGTGATTAAGAGGTTCTTTGAAAATTTTTTTATATGAGACAAAGATCGTCTAGTGTTAACTGTTTTTTGTTGACATAGGATTGTATTCTGTACTCAGGTAGTCAGAATATGTTGGAAGTTCCCAATTGGATGCAGTAGGCTATTTAGAAAAATTGACTGAAATTATCAAAAGCAATGATAATTGTGATGTTACCGTAGCAAGGATGAAGGCATCATGTTGCTACGGTATCGGAAATGCTGTGAATACAGTTTCGTAACATAGCAGTAATATTAGAAAGATTACGATGATTTTTCAATTGCAGCTAATTCCAAAATGATTTTCATGACGCTGGAATGACTGATTCCGAATTGGTCTACTCCAGCGTTTATCATTTCTCGTACCATTCTGCATTGCGGATTCCAGATGCGGCCTTTCTATTCGTTATATATTTTTCGGTTATATGTACTTTTAATTCCTATCTCTTCTCTATATTTTGCGACAGTACGTCTGGAAATTTTGATTCCTTTTTGTTTTAATAAATTTGATAATGTCGAATCACTGTAGGGTTTGTTAGGGTTTTCAGAAGCGATTATAGCCTTCAATTGTTTTTTTACGGTAATTGGGCTGTTGTTATCCTTTTTTCCAGCAGAAGATGTGAATAAATCTTTCAAATAAACCACTCCAAAAGGGTATTGGAGATATTTATTTTTGATTCCACGGCTGATGGTGGATGTGTGCATCGAAATATCAGAAGCGATATCGGCAAGTGTCATAGGTTTTAATGTGCTATTTCCAGTAAAATAGTCTTTTTGGCGCTCTAAAACAGCAGATGTAATTTTTAAGATTGTTTCTCGGCGTTGTTCAATACTATGCATAATCAATTGCACACGATTGTATTTTTTACGGAAATATTCTTTTAACTCCGGACTCTGCGAAGTATGCATCATATTTAAATAATAGTCACAGAGGGAATAATTTCCAATCCACTGATCGTTTAATCTAATAATCCAACTGCTGTCTTGATAATCTATAAGAATATCTGGCACAATATAATCTGTGGAATTAGTAAGAAATCCAGAGATTGGGCGTGGATTTAATTCTCTGATTTTTGCAATACATTTTCGGACATCCTGTGTAGACATAGAAAGTTTTTGTGTGATAGTATTAATTTTTCCAGCAGCAATGTCATCCAGATGATAACGGATGATTTGATTGAGTTCCGGTGTCAGTTCCTGCCTTGCTTCTAACTGACGTAAAAGACAGTGTGGAAGATCTTTTGAAAAAATCCCTAATGGTTCCAAAGAGGATAGTATGTCCAAGCAGTATTTTACAGTAGATATATCAATACCAAACCATTGACTGAAATCCTTTAACGACAATTTAAAATAACCACAGTCATCTAGACAGTCAATCATGGTCTGCATTGCTGTCCACTGTAAATCTGAAAAATTTCTTTGGTTTAACTGATCCAGAAGGAATTCTTTGATTCCATTCTCCGAAAAGTCAGGGATTTCTTTGTAAATATCCTCGTCTTCTTTAGCGGAGGAATAGGAAACATATTGATTCCATGAAGGAAGATTTGAATTTTCATTATAATCTAGCAAAGGATTTTCAATATATTCAGTTTGAAGGAAGTTATTTAACTCAAAATTATCCAAAGACAGTATTTTTAAAGACTGTAGTTGTGTTTGAGATAATGTTTGGGTTTGCACTAAAGTAGTTTTAGGGCTGAAATTCATTTCATCACACTCCAAATCTTACTAAAAGTTTTCTTCTGTAATAGAACATTGTATTAAAGGATTACAGTATTGCAATTGTTCTTTGGCATTTTGTATTGCATTTTCAATCATTTGAACTGTGTTTTCCGATTCAAGATTCATAATTAGTTCAAAAAGTAAGGGAAGATTTACTCCAGCAATCAGGTGAATATTTGATTTTGAAAGATATTTCATAAATTCATTATTGACGCTTCCGCCGAAAATATCTGTTGTTACAATTAATTCTTCGTCATCACATAACGCATCAATAATTTCTTTGATAGGAGTTTCTACCTCTGTCATGTCATTGGTATATGCACATAAAGTAGAAACAGAATTTTGTTCTCCAGTTACAAGTTCCATAGCATTTTTGATTCCATCAGCAAATACACTGTGTGTTGCAATTAAAAGTTTTTTCTTCATTTTTTATACACCTCGTTATTAAAAATAGTTCAATTTAAATGATATTTTTTTATAAAGCAAGAATGATGCCAAGTGTTAGTGTGAAAATTTAGAGGGTTGCAGATGAAAAGTATTGTATATATAATAATAATACAAAAATGAGAAAAGGAGAGAGAAAGTTGCTGAAAGATTCCATTATTCAATATGTAAAAGAAAATACAGCAAAAATTAGCTTGGAAGAATTAGATACTGTGCTGACAGCGGAAGCAATTGCCGGATATTTTCAAGTAAAAAGAAATACAGTCAGCTATTATCTGAATCAAGAAATTGGAAAAACATTTTTTAAAATTAATACAAGACCGGTTCGCTTTCTAGATAAAAAAGTATTTGAAAAAAATTTTTTTACAGTGTCAAAGGATGTTTATGCTAGTGTGAATGACCTCTTAGATGAAAATAAGCGGAAAAATGGCATCCAAAAGGAAGAAAAACAGGAAATAAATTTTGTAGAAGAACAGGATGTTTTTCAAAATCTGATTGGTTCTAATGGAAGTTTAAAAAACCCAATTGAACAGATGAAAACTTCTATTTTTTATCCCAATACCAGTCTTCCAGTGTTTCTTCACGGGCCGACCGGATCAGGGAAAAGTTTTATGGCAAGAAAAATTTATGAATTTGCAGTGCAAGAAGGAATTCTTAAGCCGGATGCTCCTTTTATAATTATGAACTGTGCTCAGTACGTAAATAATATTGAATTATTGTCCAGTAATTTGTTCGGGTACGTCAAGGGAGCTTTTACTGGAGCTTATGCAACAACCAAGGGATTGTTGGAGGCAGCAGACGGTGGAATGTTATTTCTAGATGAGGTGCATCGATTAAACAGTGAAAGTCAAGAAAAGCTGTTTGTCTTTCTGGATCAAGGAATTTTTCGAAGAATGGGAGAAAGTGAAGGATGGCATAAAGCAAAAGTGCGGATGGTCATGGCTACCACAGAAAATTTGGAATCAAATTTTCTAGATACATTTTTAAGAAGAATACCTATTGTTGTACAGATACCTTCTTTGAGAGAGAGAGGAGAGCAAGAACGTTTGCAGTTTATTTACCATTCTTTATAGAAGAAAGTAAGGTGTTGGATAAGAAGATGAAAGTGTCTGGTAATGTAATTGAAGCGTTGTTAAATCATCTTTATCAAGGAAATATTGGAGATTTAGAGAATAAAATAAAATTTATTTGTGCAACTGCATATGCAAAAAAGAAACGAAAAAATGAAATTGATATACATTTGGAGCATCTTCCGGAAGATGTGTTAAAGGGGATTGCAGAGAAAGCGGAAAATAAAATTGGAAATTATGATACGGTAGAAATTTATCCGAACGCCCCAATACAGGAAATATTATCTGGAGATAAGAACGGAAAAGATTATCATCAAGAACTGTTTGAAAAATTGATTGCTATTTTTGGAGAATTTCGCAGTCAGAATTATGCAAAGGAACAGTTTGAAAAACGATGCATGCACACAGTTAATGATGTATTGGATTGTTTGATTTATAATCAGAATTCTGAAAATGAAAATACTATGCGTAAATATATTGTAAACAGCGTGCAGGAAGCGTTTCGATATGTAGAGTACAGTTGTAATGTTCAGTTTGGAGGAAATAGTCTCCATGCGATTACGGCGTATTTTTTCTGTATGAATCAACACTTTCGGAAACAAAATATTTTCATTCCCAATGAATTGATGCAGTATATATTAGAAGAGTATCCGAAGGAAATTCATATTGCAAAGCGGATTCTTAATATGCTGTCTTCTAAAATGGATATTGTGTCAACACAAGAAGATTTAATTCCATTGACAATTTATATTCGAAGTCTTTTAAATGTTTCCCTTTCCAGGAAAAGACCAAGAGCAGTAATTTTAGCCCATGGATATGCGACAGCAAGCAGTGTTGCAGATGTTGCTAACCGAATATTGGATGAAAATATTTTTGAATCTGTGGATATGCCAATTGAGAAAAATGTATCCGACGTCGTGCAATGGATGAAAGAGTATGTAGAAAAAAATGATGTCAGCCATGGAATTATTTTAATGGTTGATATGGGTTCTTTAAGGGAAATTTATCGATCTTTTGAAGAAAATTTAAAATCACCGCTCGTTGTAATGAATAATATTTCAACACAAATGGCAATTATGGCAGGAGAATTGATTCAAAAGGAAGAGAAATTAGAAGATATTGTTCGGATTCTTGAAGAGGAGAATGAAACGGAGTATAAAAATCATATCATCCATCAATACAAAAACAAAAAACTATTTTAACTTGTTGCATTACCGGCACAGGAACGGCGGAGCAGATTCGTCTGTTGATTGAAAACAGTATTCCAAAAGAAATGGATATTCAAGTGATTTCTTATGATTATGATCAACTACAAAATGTGGAAATTGTGAAAGGAATCTACCAGAAGTGTGAAGTCTTAGGAATTGTAGGTACAAAAAATCCCCAAATAGGACAGGAAAAGTTTATTCCATTGGAACAATTAGTTTCCGGAGCAGCAACGGAACAGATGATTAATATGTTGAAAAATGTTGCGGACGCAGTTTCTATGGAAAAATTGAATGATAATTTAATACGAAATTTTTCTATGAACCGTTTATTAGGATTTTTGACAATTTTAGACACGGAAAAAATTTTAATGCATATTGAAGAGGCAATGAAACAGTATGAGTTTTTGACAGGAAGGAAGCTAAAAAATAGTACAAAAATTAATCTTTTTATTCATGTGGGCTGCTTGACAGAACGTTTGATTCGTAATTCGGCAATTGAAGATTATCCAGAGAAAGATAAGTTTCAAAAAATTCACAAAAAGGAAATTCGTCAGATACAGGCAGCGTTTAGTGTGATTGAAAAGACTTATAGTGTGAAAATTCCAATTTCTGAAATTGGTTATATTTATGATATTTTAGCGGGAATATGAGGTTTTTCGAGGAAAATTAAATATTTTGACAAAAGCATGACACTAAGTTGGCATGCTTTTTGTTTTATATAAAGACATCCGGATAAACAGTGATGAAATTTGAAAAGCCGAAAGGAGAATAACGATTATGATGATACCAATGGGAGAATTGTTAGCAAAAGCAAAAAAAGAAGGGTATGGAGTTGCAGCACCGAATGTATTTAATAGAGAAACTATTGAGGCATGTTTTTTAGCAGCGAAAAAATTAAGAGCACCGATTATTTTAGATGTTGCAGCAGTTCATGGAATTTATGAATGTGCTGATATTGCAAGATATTATGAAAAACAGTATCCAGAAGTACCATTTGCTCTAAACTTAGATCACGGTGGAGCTTATGAAGATATTGTAAAAGCAATTCATGCAGGATTTAGTTCTGTTATGATTGATCGTTCTACATGTGCTTATGAAAAGAATGTAGAAGAAGTAAAAGAAATTGTAAAAATCGCTCATGCAGTAGGAACTTCGGTAGAGGCAGAACTTGGACATGTAGGACAGGGTGCTGAATATGAAGAAACAAGAGATGCAGGACTTACCAAATTAGAAGAAGCATTAAAGTATGTGGAAGAAACCGGAGTTGATTGTCTGGCAGTTGCAGTTGGAACTTCTCATGGAGTATACAAAGGAGAACCACATTTGGAATTTGAACTTTTAGATCATTTATCTAAGGAAGTACCAGTCCCATTAGTATTGCACGGAGGTTCTGGAACAGGGGATGAAAATCTTGCAAAAGCAGTAAGAACAGGAATTCAGAAAGTAAATTTAAATACAGATGTCAGTGAGGCAGGAAAGCAGGCATTAAGAGAAGCCCTTGCTTCCACAGAAGTTCATGGTTCCGGAAAAGATGAATTTACACCGAAAAAGATGAATTTGCAGCAGACAATTGCAGCAGGTGTGGCAGGATTCCAAGCAGAGTTAGAACATTATATGAAATTATTCGGGTCTGAGAACAGATGGTAAAAACATTGGGAATTGAACAATTTGCCCCAATGAATCATATATATCGGTTTTATGAACTGAATGATTATATGAAATCAATCGCAGAGATTGGTTATCATTCTATGGATCTTTGGACCTGCGGTTCCCATTATTTCGTTGACAGTAATAATTATGAAGATACAAAATATATTAAAAAACTAATGAGTCAGTATGATATCCGTATAGTAAGCATTACTCCTAGACAATCTTGTCCGAATCCATTTCATATGGCAGTAAAAAAGACAGAGTTAAGAGAAAAAGCAAAACAGTATTTTCAGAATATGATTCTAGCAGCACATGAATTATCGTGTCCGAAACTTTTGATTACATCCGGCTGGCAGTCTTATTCTGAGACAAGACAGGAAGCATGGATCGTAGTGTCTGGATGGTTGGCGAATTGTGCAGATTTGCTGAAAAATATGGGGTGTCTTTAACAATGGAAACATTATCCAGGCAAAGTACCACATTAGTAAATACTATCAGCGATTTAAAACAGATGATGAAGGAAGTGAATTCTAAAGCATTTACAATTACAGCAGATATTCATACAATTTACAATGCTAAGGAATCTATACAAGATTATTTTGATACATTTGGGAAAAAACTAAATCATTGTCATTTTATGGATTATAAAAATGGTATCCGTTCACATCTGGCATGGGGAGATGGAGAAGCTGACATAAAAGAAATATTGGATATTTTTGATCGCAATCGTTTTTCTGGGCATTTTGTGTTGGAATATACAGATAGTAAATACTTTTTGGAGCCTTTTAAGGTTTATGAGAAAACATATCATATCATAAGGCAAAATTTATAATAGAAAGAGGTAGAAGGAAATGAGTGAAAGAAAGACAACAAGATTTGCAGTTTTGGAAGCAGAACGTGTCGTAAAAGTACATGAAAGAGAAATTCCGGCGTTAAAAGCCGATGAAGTATTGATTAAAAATGGTGCCTGTAATATTTGTACGACAGATTATGGGCAGTATACAGGAGCAAGAAAAAATCTGATGTTTCCTATGGCATGGGGACATGAATTTGCAGGAACTATAGTAGATATGGGTTCTGATGTAAAGGAATTTGAAGTTGGCGAAATGGTTGGAATCGGATATGATAATTGTGGTGAGTGTGAATTTTGTAAAAAGGGATTGACCAGTGAATGTGTTACCTTGGGGGCTGGAAGAAACAAGCTGTCTCCAGATGGATATCACGGAGGATTTGGTTGCTCTGAATACGTAATCAAACCTTATCGTTCTTTATTTAAATTAAATCAGAACATGGATCCGTCAGAAGCAGCATTTGTAGAGCCGGTTGGAACTGTATGTCAGGGAATTCGGAAACTTCGTGTACAGCAGGGAGAAAAAATAGTTGTTATTGGTGCAGGAACGATGGGTGTTTTGAATGCATTGGTAGCGAAAGCAGAAGGCTGTGAAGTCATGATTACAGAAATGATGGACAAAAAAATTGAAGTTGCTAAAGAACTTGGGTTAAATGTTGTTGATGTAAAAGAAAAAGATCCGGTAGAAGCAGTTAAAGAATGGACGGATGGACGAGGTGTAGATGCAGTTATTTTGGCAGTAGGAGTGACAGCAGCCAACGATCAGGCATTGGAAATGATTAAACGGCTGCATGGAAGAATTTTAATGTTTGCAGCGGGGTATCCTGCACCGGAGCTGCATGTTGATTCTAACTTAATTCATTATCGTAAAATGGAATTAATTGGAACTTTTTCTGCAGACAAATGTGATTTTGAAAGAGCTGCAGAGCTGATGAGAGAAAAGAAAATCGATTTATCAAAATTAGTAGAAGCAAAATATAAATTAGATGATGTGGAACAGGCATTTGAGGCAGCAATTGTACCTGGAGCATATCGCGTAAGTGTAGTATTTGATTAAAAAGGAGGAATTGTGGATGATTAAATTATTGCGAGTAGATTATCGGTTGGTACATGGACAGGTAGCTATTTCATGGTCACGTCATATTGGAGCAGATTGTATTTTAGTTGCCAATGATGAGGTTGCAAAAGATGAAATGCGCCAGTCAATGTTAAGACTTTCCAAGCCACAGGGAATGAAATTAGTAATTAAATCGATTGAAGATTCTGTAAAATCAATCAAATCAGGAGTGACAGATAAATATAAAATGTTTATTGTTGTAAATAATATTCAGGATGTGGAGAGGTTGGCAAAGGAAATACCAGAATTAAATTATGTGAATCTTGGTGTATTGCCTGCAAATGAAAATACAAAAGCATTAAGCAAAGCAATTAATGTAACATCAGAAGATGTAAAGACGCTGAAAAAACTGCTTGCAAAAAACATAGAAATTGACATTCAGCAAGTTCCGACAGAAGCTATTACACATGTAGATGAAAAACTATTAGAAAGTTAGGAGGAAAAAAGATGTTAATAAAAGCAATATTAGTGGGGCTTGTATTAGGTTTATGTAAAAGTGAATGGATTTACGGATTCCCTCAAGTTGGACGTCCGATTGTAGTCTCAACATTAACAGGACTGTTTTTGGGAGATCCGGTGCAAGGTGTGATTATGGGAAGTGTTTTGGAATTAATGTTTATCGGTTCATTTCCAATTGGAGCAGCAGTCAGCCCGGATTATACTTCTGCGGGAGCCATATGTACTGCTTTTGCAATTTTAACTGGAGGTGGAAAGGCAGTAGCAACTGCAATGGCATTGCCAATTGCATTGTTAGGTGGATTCATTTTCATTGGATGTAAATTGATGAATGCAGCTTTTGGACAGATTATGATGAAATATCTTGAAAAAGATGATTCTAAAGGTGCTTCTAGAATATATATAATGGGTTCTGTTTTCACCTGTTTTGTAGTGTATTTTGCTTATGCTTTTGTTTGCATCTTTGCAGGAAGTGCAGCAGTGGAAGCTGCAGTAAATGCAATTCCAAAAGTAATTATTAATGGCTTGGCAGCTTCTGCAAATCTTTTGCCGGCAGTAGGGTTTGCACTCTTACTCCAGATGGTAATTACAAAAAAGATGTCACCATATTTCTTTATCGGATTTATTTTAGCAGCATATTTAAGTATGCCGACGATTGCAGTAACTCTATTAGGAATTATGTTTGTATTAGTTATGGTAACATCACAGAATAATCAGCTAGCAGCTGAAGAAAATGCAGGAGGTGACGAAAATGAGTTCTAAGATTGAAAAGAAAGATTTAAAAACAATATATCGAAGATATTTAGCACTAAATTGTATGAATGACTATCCGGGACAGATGCATAATGGATATACATTCTCCTTACTTCCAGTTCTTGATAAGATTTATAAAGATAATAAAGAAGAACGTATCAAGGCCAAGAAGCGCCATATGGAATACTTTAATATTACTCCGAATATTGCAGGATTTGCCCTAGGTATTTCTACTGCGATGGAAGAGGAAAATGCAAAAAATCCAGAGTTTGATGATACAACTATCAATACAGTAAAAACGGCATTAATGGGACCGCTATCAGCAATTGGAGATACTCTATTTCCTGCAACATTAAGAATTCTGGCAACCTCACTTGTAATTACTATGGCAGCAGCTGGAAATGTATTTGCACCAATTTTATTCTTATTAATTTATAATATTCCAAACTATTTGGCAAGATGGTACAGCCTGAAATATGGTTACAGCATGGGAATGGAATTTATGGTAAAATCCCAGAAATCAGGTATTATGGATAAAGTATCTTATGCTTGTACAGTAGTTGGATTAATGGCAATCGGTGCTATGATATTTTATACTGTAAACATTAGTACACCAATTACTATTGGGAATGTAAAAAATGGCGGCATTGTATTGCAAACAACATTAGATACAGTCATGCCGGGAATGTTAAAAATTGCATTGGTTGGTATTGAATATTGGTTATTGAAAAAAGGTGTAAAAGTCGTACCGCTTTTGATTGGAACTATGCTGTCGGTGTACTGTTATTCGCAATTGGAGCGATTGCTTAAGGGCAGGAGGCTAAAGATGAAAAAAGAATTACTTGTGATTGGTGCTGGAAATATTGGACGAGGTGTCATCGGTGGATTATTTTTTGAATCTGGTTACCATTTGTATATTTACGATATTATGGAAGAACGGATGAAACAGTTGAAAGAACAAGGCACTTATTTGATTGAACGGTAGGTGCGAACAATAAACGAAGAGTTCTTGTCGACGATTTTGATGTTTTAGATTGTTCAGATACAGTAGATTTGATTGAACATATGAAAAAAGTAGATTTGATTGCCTGTTGCGTATACGAAGGTGCTTTTCAAAGTATTTGTCAAAATTTAAAGGAAGCTATTGAATATCGTACAGAACAAGAGGCAGCTCCATTGAACATACTGCTTTGTGTTAATGCATTGGGGGCTCCGGATTACTTTGAGACAGAGTTAGCAAAATTATTGCAAAATAACCCGGCTGCTAGCCGTTATCTTAAAGAAAAAATAGGAATCTGTCAGGTTATGGTAGGAATGGCGGCAATGCCGTCTTCTGAAGAATTAATTGCAGAAGATGCATTTGCAGTTACAACTAAATTAGATGGACATATTGGAATTGATGAAGAACCTTTTAAAGGTGAGCTGCCACAGGTGAAACAAACTGGAGGGGTTCAAAAAGGGAAAGCTCAGATTTATCGAAAAGTCTATACTGGAAATATGAAGCATTGCATGTTGGCTTTTTTGGGAAAAGCAAAAGGCTATACTTACATTCGTGATACTTATGATGATGGATGGATTGAGGATTGTGTACTTGGAGCATTTTTTGAAGCGGATGCAGCTATTCAGGCGGAATATCAATTTGATGAAACTGACCATCAGGAGTGGATTGATTTTATTGTAGAAGCTCCTAAAAACCGAAATCTGAAAGATGCTTTTACGAGAGTAGCAGCAGATCCTAAGACAAAACTTTCCAGAGATAATCGATTTGTAGGACCAGCATTGTTATGTATGAAACATCATATTCTGCCATTTTATTTGGCAAAAGGGATTGCCTATGGATTTTTATACCGTGATGAAAGCGATATTGCCAGTATAGAAATTACAAACTATGTAAAAGAACATGGGATTGAAAAAGCTATAGAAGTTTATTGTGGTCTGACAGAAAATGAATGGGAGTTAAAACAATTGATTATGGCACAATATAAGGAAGCAGAAAAAATTCGTTAAAAAGGAGAAAAATTATGAGATATAATCATTTTAAAAATGCAGATGCTGATATTTCTGCATTAACAGTTGGTACATGGGGGATTGCAGGAGCAAACTCTGCAGGAGTGACATGGGGAAATGTAGATACAGAAGAATCGATTGCTGCCATTCGCCAGATGATAGATAATGGAGTTAATATGGTAGATACAGCCCCAATCTATGGAGACGGTCATTCTGAAACAGTCGTTGGACAAGCATTAAAAGATGGATATCGTGAAAAAGTGTATCTTGCAACAAAGTTTGGTTCTTACATCAGTCATTACACAGGAAAATCTGTAAGAGATAACAAATATAACTCCGTAGAGCGTGAAATTGATGAATCTCTTGCAAGATTACAAACAGATTATATAGACTTTTATATTATGCATTGGCCAGATGAAAATACACCGATTGAAGAAACAATGGCAGTCTGTAATATGTTGAAAAAAAAGGGGAAAATCCGTTACATTGGAATGTCTAATTCTTCCAAAGAATTAATTCAGGAAGCGCAAAAATATGCTAAAATTGATGTAATCCAGCCTCCGTTTTCTATCGTGAACCAGTCAGAAAGAGAACTAATGGAATGGGCTGAAACTCAAGGAATTGGGACAATGACTTATGGTTCTCTAGGTGGTGGAATTTTAACAGGAGCTATTCGCGAACTTCCAAAACCAGATCCAAAGGACATGCGTCAGGTATTCTATCCATTCTTTAAAGAACCGGTATTCTCTAATGTTATGGAATTATTAAAGACATTAGATAAAATTGCAGAAGCACACAATGTACCGGTGGCACAGGTATCCATCAACTGGAGTACCCAAAAGAGTTTTGTTGGTACAGCATTAACTGGAGTTAATACACCTGCACAGGCAGATGAAAATTGCAGTGCATTTGAATGGCAGTTGAATAATGAGGAAATTGCATTGATTGACAGTGAAATTGACAGATTAAATATTGGATAAGGTTTTTCTTGTGTTCATATAAGTCTTTTTATGGGGCTGTCACTTTTGATATGCTCCCTTCTAGGTAGACAAGTGAAATAATAAAAAACTTGTCACTTAGGAGGGAGCATATTTTATGTCTAAAAGAAAAAGTATCTGTTGAGAATAAGATATATGCTGTAAATCTATATCTGGATGGAAA
>ENA-OQLB01000368-OQLB01000368.1-human-gut-metagenome-genome-assembly--contig:-NODE-368-length-26350-cov-4.184189_pt1 | contig 26350 bp, 31 predicted proteins | sample MGYA00242656_ERZ504813 | MGnify/ENA primary metagenome ERZ504813 (study PRJEB26092, sample SAMD00036388) | human gut metagenome | host: Homo sapiens | study: EMG produced TPA metagenomics assembly of... | reverse complement strand
AACAAAGATACTTATATATTATCCATTTTTATAATACGATAATGATTTCTTATTGTTTTCTACACATATTTTTAAAGGGAGAGAATATGACATCTTCTTGAAAATTGCTGAAATTGGCAGAAAGCTAAGCCTTCAATAAAATAAAAGAGGCTAGGAAAGTAGCTATTCTAGAATATGTTTGTAAAAATGATTTATTGATATTATTCCATTGGCGAATAAGATATTAGATTGGTTACTGCTATTGTATAATTCTCGCCATCTATGGAACAAAAGCTTAACTTTTTGGCAAATGCACTGCTTTTGATGTTGGCACACTCAATGCCGATATAATTGAAACCATATTTCCGGGCTACTCCGGTCAAGAACCTAAGAAAGTGTGTTCCGTGTCCTATCCGCTCTTTACTGAAACTCAATCGGGCGATAATCAGGCAATCAGGTGGAAATCGGCTTTCTATCCTCCTGATACACAAATACAAATCTATCCGGCTATTTCTTCGGGTGGCGATTATATTATCCACCGTTAGGCAAACGAGCGATTTACGATACTTGAAATGTTCCATTAAGTAGCGGTCTATATCGGCTCTTAGTTCTTCATATTCAATCATCTTCTTATTCCTTTCTTCTTTTTCTTCTTACGTTTCTGTGCCTGTAATTCTTCCGCTAATGTTGCATCGTAGTTGCTGCCATCTCCCAATGAAAAGATAGATAACAGAGAATCACCGCTTTTATTATCTCCCTGATTAAAAGAGTGATTCTCATTTCGCTTGCTATCAATATTGCAAGGAACATTGTTTTCTTTTTCACCGGATTGGAATACTTCTTTTTTATTTTCGCCAGTGAAATATTGTTTTGGTTCTTTCAAATCCTGTTCCTGTAATTCAATCTGTTCGGAAATAGAACCGTTCTTCATGGTATTGGCATACTCAAATGATTCTGATAATTGGCGGTTATAGCCGAACAGTTTATCAAATCCTTGTTCTGCCTGCTGGAACAGGTTCACACGGTCAAAACCACCTTTGATTACCCCGTTCTTGGTATTCTTGTGGTTGGTTAGCGGAGATAGCTTCTTTTTATTAGTTTGGTCTTTCCGGCTCACAATCAAATGACAGTGCATATTCAGTTCGTTATCGGAACGACTACGGTCAAAATGTATCTTCCCGTAAAACTTTATATCCGCTCCGGATAGTCCTTTGTTGAAGTTCTTAGCGTATTCAGGAATAAAGACTTCCCGAATATACCGTTTCATGGCTTCGGCTTTCTCCTGTTCAGTGTTCCCCATTGCCCGAAGTTCGTTTTCAGATGGCTGATATGGATAGCAAAAAACTTTGCATCTGTTTTCAACAGTTGCCCGATATTACTATCTATATCCTTTATTATTTGGGATTTGTAGATATTATCATCCGTCAGGTTGAAAAAGCCATCGGTATAGATTCCTTTCTCCATACGTTCCAAATCTTCATGCTCCATGTACGAAGCTAATTGGCGGCTACTTCCTGCATTGTTATAAGTTCCTCCGATGGTGGGGCAAAATCTATGTGCATGGCTCTATGTGTTTATCAGATTAATAATCTCTGCTTTTAGACTCTCTTTCCGTTTACTATCCATTACTCCACAAGCGGATAACTCGGAATAGAGTTGTATTAGATTTAGTAGTTTCTTATAATCCCGTTGGTGTATCTGATAGAGTGCGTTTAGTTGCTTCCCTTGCTGGTTGATTACGTCAGCGTACTTGCTAAACTGTTCACTTACTTTTTGCAGTACGGCTGTTTGCTTTCCCTGATTGGCTTCCAGTTGAGAGAGAATAAGTGTTTCCAAAGTCTTGCCAATGGTATCAAACCGAACCGCAATAGAATTTACCGTTCGTATCATGGGATTTAGTTGTTCTTCCTCGTAGTGACGAATGAAGCGGATAATGTCGTCCTGCCGTTTGTTTATCTTTGCCAGTTCCGATTTTACAGATTCCGGTGCTTCCGATGGGTTGATACACGCTTTATCAATATAGACAAATGCCAACCGGACTATTTCCCCTTTTTTCAGCGAATAGCGTTTACAGAGCTTATCTATTAACTTACTCGTTTGTCGGTCTATTCCGATGGTGGTAAGTGTGGGTATATTATTGGTCTTATCCATAATTATAACTTTTTTTATAAAGAAAGTGAGGTTTATTCAGTTGATTATAAGAAGAATATATTTTTTACTTATAATCACTGTTATAAACGGTTACAAATGTAACCCATTAAAGCCGAAGGCTTTGTCCCGCAGGGCAAGAGGGAAGAACAGGACTTGTCCAGTTCCCTCTTGCTTCATTTAGCGAAACGAGCCGAGCCACAGGGTGAGGCGGTTTCTGCTAAATGGGGAGCGATGGTACTGTATCAGGCGGTAACATTACCCACCTTGTTTTGCTTCGGTTTGCTTATCGACTGATTTTCCTTTTTGAAACGTTCATAGGTCTTGCTATCAGCATTTTCCTGAACAAATGCCCGAATGTCAGCCGAACGATAATAGGTCTTGTGACTTATCGTAAAGTAAGGGAGTTTGCCACTTGCCCGATAGCGTTGCAGGGTTCGGAAAGATACTTTCAATAGAAACGCTAAATCCTGATTATCTAAAAGTCTGTCATTTTCATCCATTACCTTGTCGGTATTGATAATGGATTTAAGGTCTTGCCCTACTTCGGTGAGTTTCTTTGATAACCGTTCCATCCATTTGTCGAAGTTTTCATTATCTACATACATTTTGCTTCAATTTTTAGTTTAATATTATTGTATTCAATCGATTGATGAAGCAAAGGTCAGCAAATGGGTGTAAATAAGTTAGGGGAGTAGATATACTACACCCCTAAGAATAGTTGGTAAATAATTGATTTACAGATAGCCTTTCTTCTCACTTTCTTCGGAAATGGCTTTTCGAAGTATATCCAAAAACTCGGTGCGTTTGTTAGCTTTCCGGCAAATTACGTTCTCATGCTTTTTATGAATATCACCTAATTTGATATTAAAAAGATATTCAAAAGCTCGCCCGATTTCTGTAAGTGGCAATTTTGTTCCGTTATGGGTTACAACTCTTTCAGATAAAAATATTCCACTAACCAGTTCCATGATTTCTATAAGATAGGTTTCATCTGTAAGATGAAGCGGTGAGAGTGGAAATTTATCCTTCCGGTTTTGGAACTGAACCGGATATTTAATTCGCATATTGAGTATGCGGATTTCTGTATTTACAAGTCCTATTGCTTCATCAATTAGCAATAGTAAGTATTTTTCCCCCTGCTCAAATTGCACACGATGCGATTTGAGCCTGTTTAGTCCAAAAGAGAAGTAGCGTAATAATACTGCATAATCTTGTTCATTTATAGCAATGCTTGCCAAATGGTTGGCAAGTTCCTGTAATGCAGCCGTTAAATCATGTACGGCAAATTCTTTCTGTGAGTATTCCGACAATAGTCGGAAAAATCTCTGTTCGGATAACTGATTCATTGTAACTGTTATTTGGGATGAATTTGTTTATTCACAAATTATTCTTCATATATTTATCAAATTGAGATGCTAATTTATGAGCAAAAAATAGATTTAAAATTGCAACAAATACCCCTGCAATAAAACATGTCACAATCTCAATAATAGTAAATGAACGTACGATGCTATTGATACCCCAGATGATATACGGTATTGAGAGCAAAGATGTAATAATAATAGGAATATATTTTCTAACTATCATCCATTGACCTATGTGGATTAAAATATGAAGTGAAAATCCTGAAAAGACAGCAATCCACACATTATACCATTGTAATGTTAAAACCAAAACGGTTACAATACCAATAATTATAAATTCTTCCAACACTGCTAATGCAAATGCTGGAACTGACAATCTCTCATAAAAAGAAATTTGTTTAGCTACTTTGGGGTACTTTTTCGCAATCCATGCCCCGTCTTTAGTAACCCAATGTTTGAAGCCTATAATCTCTTCAAATTCGTGGAGCATAAAAATAATAGGGAACAGGCTTGCAATTAGTTTTAATTCATTCATAATCTTTGATTTGATTGTTTTACAATTTATTTGCAAAGTTACTTTGCTTGGTATTTGGAGAATTGAAATTTAAGCCATAAATTTGTCCAATTACGCCAATATTTGAATGATGTATATAACAGCGGGGACATTTAATATTATACTACGTCAGGTAAGTCTGCTTGAAATGGACGAGGCAGAGGTATTTGGCGTATTAGATATTGATAGCTCATTATTTGAGAAAGCGACAAATAGGATTGACAGCAGCATTGTAGGTAAATCTCTTGAATATATGGCAAGTCAAAGACCTAACATACGAATAGGACTTAAAATGGGGTTTAACTTTCCCGTGTCTGTAATGGGAGTAATACTCAATCTATATCAGAACTGCCGTACTTTGAAAGATGTATTTCAAAAATCACCTCTTTATGCTCCTGCTGTCAATACGATATGTTTGTTTAGTAACCATTCTGATGAACAATATTTTTATCATTCAATGCAAGTCGCAGACAAATTTTCAGAAAACTATCCAATCGCAACAAGGCATGTTTACGAGTCTCAATACGGTATCATACTTCAACTTATCTATGCTTTGACCGGGAAACATATTACTCCTGTATCGGTATATTCCCCATACAAGCAAGAAACTACACCTGATTTACTGGAAACTCTAATGCAATGTCCGGTAAAGTTCGATGAGCCGTTTATGATGATTTTTGATAAAGAAATACTCGAAACTCATATCACCAATGCAAATCCTGAAATGCTGTTTATAGCCGAGCAGTTGATTTCGCAACTACTTGATAAGGAACAACAGCAATCAGTTTCATCTCTTGTCCGTAGGTACATGCTTCAAACCATTCCGGGAATAAATTTTAGTTTGAAAAGTACTGCCCTTGCTTTGAATATGAGTGACCGTACTCTTCAACGAAAGTTATTGTCAGAAAACACTTCATACCAAATAATTCTTGATGATGTGAGAAAAGAATTGGCAATCAAATATCTTAAAGAGAATATATCATTGGTTGAAATTTCTTTTTTGTTAGGTTTTGAAACTCAAAGTGCTTTCAATAAGTTTTTCAAAAAGCATTTTGAAAAACAGCCATCTGTTTTTAGAAAGAATAATTGAATTAAGAACGAAAGATACGATATATCTGAAATTTTATTTATCTTTGTATTATGGTTATTTGAAACAATGGAAAAACATAGCAGACCAAAGTAGTTCGCTCATTTCTATATCGTTACCCATTATTCTTTCTCTTTCTTCTAAATATCTATTAATCAATAGATAAAAAGATAATCTTCTACTGTTTTTGTGGATTGAGGCATTGTGATATTATTGCATTGAGATGGGAAGATATACGCTATGATGAAAATGGCAATGCACTATTGAGTATTATTCAGAAGAAGACGAAAGAAGCCATATCGCTTCCACTCTGTTCGGAAGCCATAAAACATCTGCCAGACAGAGGAAATGCACCAGAAACGGAAAAGGTGTTTGCCGGATTGGTCTCACTGGGGAGAAGTAATGTAATTTTACACAAATGGGTTGAACAAGCTGGGATATCAAAGCATGTAACATTTCATCAGGCAAGACATTACGAATTGTCTTTCTCACTGAAATTGAATATTTTGCAAAGATTCGTTTCTTGATGGGTAACGATTTAGAAACGAGCGAAGTTCTCTATTTTGTCTTATTCTGCATAATCCTCAAGAACGCTTATCTTGACTACAAAGGTAATATAATATTTTATATAATACTACTTTAGTTTTAATAATTCCGTATATGCAATACCGTCTGTTAGTTTATGATACTGCTTCAATGTTTTTTCTAATCCTGATGCAAACTCTTTCTGAATATATGACGGTACAAGAAGTTCATTGAATTTATCTATCATCAGTTGGACACATTGTGCAGGATTATCTGCAATAACTGCTTGGTTATAGATAGTGTTATAATAGTAAAAAACTCTATTATCCATAGATAATTGTATTTTTTGCTTTATATAAATTTGTTGCTCACGTATTCTTTGAGCTACCTTAAAGAAAGTGTCAATCTTTTCAAACGCTTCTTGAGATATATGTCCAACAATACTATGGGCGTATTTGTTCCATTGATTCTCTTCGAATATTATTGTAGAATAGTGCATGGGTACTTCTTGAATAAATCCATTTATAAGCCCTTCCGAAAAAATGTATTCTATATTTTTTTCTATATCTTTTATTTGAAGTATTAAAATTGATACAGCATTCCTCAATTCTGTTTGTTTATGAACATGAAATTGCCATAAAGCAATACCGACAGTTGTACCAATAGTAACAATCAATACAATTGTTTGAAATAGGTTGGAGTCCCAAAAAGAAGTATTCATATTTATAATTTTTGCAAAGATAGCCAAATCCGACGAATTAGCGGCTATGGTTGCTGAAATTTATACTTCAATCCATATTCTTCCAGTTTGTTGTACAGCGTTGTACGTCCTATTCCGAGCAGTTCGGCGGCAACCTTGCGGTTACCGTTCGCCTGCTTCAACGCACGTAAGACACGCTCCTTGTCTTCCGCATCGTTGCGCAGGGCGAAGCTGACAGGTGAGTTAGGTTTTGGATAGGCAAGTTCCAGATGCTCTTTCGTGACAAGACCCGTCTGTGCCTGCAACACCGCTCCCATGATTTTCTGCCGAAGCTCACGGACATTGCCCGGCCACGGATGGGTCAGCAATGTCTTGCGGGCTTCCCCGTCAAAGCCGATGACATCGCATTCCAGTTCCCGGTTCGCTATTTCACGGAAGAACTCAGCCAGCGGCATGATGTCCTCCTGACAGTCGCGCAACGGCGGAACGGTTATCTCGAAGTCGTGCAGGCGGTACAGCAAGTCCTGCCGGAAACGCTTTTCATGGACCGCCTTCTCCAGATCTTCGTTGGTGGCGGCGATGATGCGGACATTGAAACTGCGGTCTGACTTGTCGCCAACGGGACGGAACCGCCGTTCCTGTATGGCACGCAGAAGCATCTGCTGGGTTTCCGGTGCGAGGTTGCCCACCTCGTCCAAGAACAGCGTGCCGCCTTCCGCCTCATGGAAATAACCTTTCTTGGCACTGTCTGCACCCGTGAACGCCCCTCTGACGTGTCCGAAGAAAGCCGACGGCGCAAGTTCTTTGGTGAGCGAACCGCAGTCCACAGCCACAAACGGCTTTCCTGCCCGCTTGCCCTTGTCGTGCAGCAGATGGGCGATATGCTCCTTGCCCGTGCCGTTCTCCCCGAATATCAGCACGCTCATGTCGGTGGGGGCTACCAGCCTTATCCGTTTCATGATGGTTTGGAACGCCGAGCCGTCACGCGAGAACAGGGGCATACGGCTTCGTCCGGTGTGCCGTTCCTTCAATATGTTCCGTAGCAAAGGGACGAGCTTGTCTTCCACAAGCTGCTTGGGTATGTAGTCCAGCGAGCCGAGTTTCATGCTTTCAACCGCCGTATGCACTTCGGCATAGTCGGTCATGATGACAAATGGCTGCATCCTGCCCTCCTTGCGCATCCAGCGCAAAAGGTCGATACCGTTGCCGTCGGGCAGGCACAGGTCGGAAACCACGATGTCCCCGTCTGCGGCCTGTTGCAGATATTTCTTCGCGGTCGAGAGGTGGAAAGCCTGCACGGTGTGGAATCCCTCGCGTGCCAGCAGGTTGCAGACAAACTCGCAATACACGATGTTGTCCTCCACCACGATGGTTTTTGTCTTATCCATTTTCGTATTTTCTCCTTTCTTCTTTTGCCAGCCGGATTATCTCCGAACCCTTATCCAGTACAGCTTTTACAGCATTGCCAATTGTTTTATCGTCAGGCGTGCAATCGCAATGAAGCAGTTTATAAAGCTCCCTTAACGGTTGGTCGGCACGGAGTATCTCCCATGAACTTCGCAGGTGGTGTGTCAGGGCGTCCAGTTCCTGAAGGTCTTTCCGCTGTTCCGCATCCCTGACCGACTGCATTTCCTTTCCGGTTTCCGTTATCAGTTTCTCCAGCATGACGGCTTCATTGCCGTAGGACAGCAGGGAGGTGAAATCCGGCTTTTCATTCCGGTTGCCTTTCATGGCGCATTTGTCTGAAACCTCCATAAGTTCCGATATGGAGAACGGTTTGAGCAGGCATCCGGCGAATCCACGTTCCATAAGTTCCTCCTTGCTGCAACTGCCCGAAGCGGTTGTCACGACTACCGGGATAGTCTTTGAATTGCCAACGTTGGAGGTACGTAGCAGCTCCAACAGCTCAAAGCCGTTGATTTCCGGCATGTTCAGATCCGTCAGAAGCAGGCTGTATTCCTTTTTTCGTATCAGTTCCATCAGTTCCGCAGCATCGGTGCAGGTTTCGCAGTGTACGCCTTCCTGTGCATACATTTCTTTAAGCATCAAGAGAAGTACCTCGTCATTGTCGATGGCAATCACATCATGGAATGTACGGTCATGATGAATCCTTGTTTGATTTATCTGTTCCGGCAGTTCTTCGGCTGTCTGCATGGGTATTTCCACTGTGAAACTGCTGCCTTTGCCTTTCTCGCTCTCCAGCCGTATCGTGCCGCCGAGCATTGACACTATACGCTGAACGATGGAAAGTCCCAGTCCGAAGCCGTCTTTTGTGGCGGCGTTTGACAGACGCTCAAACGCATCGAATACCCGTTGCTGTTCCTCTTCGGTCATTCCTGTGCCCGTATCTTTGACGATAAGTTTCAGGACACCGTTATCGTAGTCTGTTGTCAGAGAAACGCCACCGTTCTCCGTGAACTTGATGGCATTTGACAGCAGGTTGTTGCCGATTTGCAGGATACGTTCCTTATCGGTCAGGACAACCGTATCCGTTTGATTGGTTATGGTAAGAGCCAGCCCCTTGTTCATGGCGATGGGTGTAAACTCCGTTTCAAGAATGTGCGTGATTGCCGAAATCCGGCAAGGAGAGAAATTCGGCTGCTCCTTGCCGTTGTCCAGCCGGAAAAAATTCAGCAGGGTGTTCAGCATTTCACGCATGCGGTCAGAAGATTCCTGAATGTTTCGGATATACGTCCCGGTTTTATCCGTATTGCAGTCTTTCCGCATCAGTCCGGCATAACCCGTTATTGCCGTCAGTGGAGAGCGTAATTCATGGGTGATGGTATGAACGGCTTTTTTACGAGAGGCAATCAGTGCCTCGTTTTGTTTGATAGACTGTATCTGCTGTTCTATTAAATCCGCAGTTTCTCGTTTGTACCGTTTGATACGGGTGATATTTCGGTGGATGATTATGTAAGAGATTACCAATAACAACACAACGAATCCTGTCAAGCCACCTATCTGAATAAACGATTGTTCCCGCATGGCTGTTATCTCAGCTTCCCGTTTCTGTATGTCTGCTTGCACCTTCTCATCCATTTGAACTACCAGTCCTTGCAGTTGTCTGTTGAGTTCCGCATTTCGTGTAGCAAGACTATCGGCGTGTTCCGACAAACGGCGGCTTTGTGCCTGTTGTTCAGCTATCATATTCCGATTAAGGGAACGGAGCATCGTAGTAGTCGCAGTTGGTTTCGCTTCTTCCTTTTTGCCAAAGATGCCTAAGAAACCCTTGCGCTTGGATTTCTTGGGCTGTTCCTGCACACTCTTCTGCACAATTATAGGTACTTGACTGGTTATCTTATCGTTGATGGCTTGTTGCTGTTCAAGTATCTGAACGATTTGGCACATCTGCCGTTCCTTGTCTTCGAGAAAATGGCGTACACTGTCTATGCGTTCTACCGGATAGATAGCTTTGAACCGACAAAGCATACTGTCCATTGTCATACGCCGAGCATGGTAAAGTCCTAAATCTTCATCATCCCATTCCAATATCGTTTCACCTAATAAAGAAAACTCTATCAAATGAATATGAATATTGTTTACCTCTTTTCGAAATTCATCGATCTCTCGGTTTTTGGCTTCCAGTCCCTCCATGTCTCGCCATTCGCCAAGCCATGTGTACATGATGCCGCCTACCAGCAAAGCTATCAGTAGATAGCCTATGGAAGTCAGCATACGGAAGTGTCTTGTTTCAGCGTTATGTCGATTCATGCGTTATTGCCATTGATTATTGATAATACAGCCCGTAGGTCTTTATAGGCTTACGCTGTATGGTCTTCGAAGCTTTTTTGCTATACTATTTCAAATTATTTTTTTGATGTTATTCCCTTTGACAGTTCAAATTCTTTTTCTCAGATTATAACTCTTTTCTATTTGCAGGAAAGTATATTCTATGAGACATTCTTCACTCGTCAGATTGTCATCAATTTATGTAAGGAATATACAGTAACCTACTTCCGTATATTGCTTCATACAGAAGCAAGCGTTCTGGGACAGCGGTATATGTGAACTCCCGTTCGTTCAGATTTTGAAATATACCTAATTCCCTATTATATAGAATAAGATTTATCCCTGTATAAATTGATAAGTTTGCTACAAATGAATATTTGTCATTGCGTAGGCAGATAACAATATCACTTGATAGTGAGTTTTTATAATCTATTTTGATGTCAGAAGTCCAATGAGAAACGTCCTGATACGTGTAGCATAGAAAGAAAATAGACCAAACCTTCATAATATCGGAACTTGCCTGTCGGCGGTTTTACATCCCATAGGCGTTGAACATACTCACGAGCAAGTTCGCGATATTCGGGAATATTTGACTGGGCAAGGGTTATGGCTCCTACGGCATTGGCACCAGCCATGCCACAAGTGTATTGTCCGAAAGCCTTGGATCCATCAAGCGTGAAATGACCATGCTTGAAGCCATCGTTCTTAAAGAATGTAAGAAGACGGTACATCACTGCTTTCTGTCTGTGGCAATCCTTTCCGCACAGATAATAATCCATACCTACGTTTATGGGACAACGGATGGCATCGAACATATAAATGGAGGTATCATAAGCGGCATGACGCCAAGCATAAGCTCTGCCGTCAAACCGACTGTAGTCGGGATAGAGACCGGTAACCGGGTGGGCTGATGCGATTAGATGCTGGCGGCTTGCCGTAGCAGCCTTTTCCCAAAATGAGCGATTGGCAGATGCTGTACGTGCCCATTTGTCTAAAAAAGCTGGAAGCATATAAGAAGGGTCAGTAAAACTATGCCCCGCATGATCGGGAACGAAAGTTATAAGCCCATTGTCAAGGTCAAAAAGATTATAAACTCCACTCTCTCTACCGGCTTTGATCATGACTTTGGTCAATATTTTATTTGCTTCATCACGGTATCGAGGCTCGTTCCAGCGTTCTGAAGCAAGAAACAAAGCAGTAACATAATACAATTCTCCATCCGAAGCGTTGCTTCCACCAATCTTAGTACCGTCGGGCTTGCACTGCCAGCAGAAGTAGCCGTCCCATTTGGAATCGGGAGCAAATGCCATATTTCGTTTCGACCATTCCCAAAGTTTATCGAACTGTTCACGGTGATCCAGTTGTACACTAATCATCATGCCGTACGACATCCCTTCGGAGCGCACATCGTTGTTGCCAGTATCCAAAATAAAGGCTGTACTATTCGAGACCTCGTAATAAACAGATTTTTCATCATCGGCTTCATAACGGTTCAAATCTGACGGTGTAAAGAAATGCTTCCATACTTGCTGGAGCCGTTCATTAACCTCCTCCTCGTTCTTCCCCAGTAAAGAGACAAAGAGGTTTCAGCATGCGTACCCCACGACACCATACTGAAAACCAAAGTTATAAGAATACCTTTCCAATTCATTATGAAATAAATTTGCGTATTGAATTATATACCGATTATCCCGGTCGCAATCGAATTTGCTCCGATTGTTCTCAAGAAAACTCAATTGGGGAATCATAATCTTTCCCCAGATTATATATCTTTTGTAGATGTTCGGTATTCAAAATTGCACCTTTCTCATTGACACTATTTACAAGATAATGGCCTCTGTTTTTCCATCCCCTATCTTGTGCAATGAGTTCAAAGGAACGCACTATGCCATCGAAAACATGAGGGTCTTCCAATTCTCCACACGAAAGAAGCATACATTCCTTAATAGGCACATCTTTTTTACCTATGATGAAAGAATAAAACTTGTCTATGGCTGCTTTTATCTGGGCAGGAAACGAGTACCAATAAAGAGGTGTGCAGAATACGATGACATCACTTTCTGCCATCAAAGATGCCAATTCATTGAAATCATCATTAAAAATACAGGCTTTATTCTCCTTGCTGAAACAATTATCGCAAGCTCTGCATCCTTGAATATGTTTATGCGCAGTATCGAACCGCATAACAATGTTGCCCGCTTCGGATGCTCCTTTCGCAAAAGCGTCCGCCATAAGGTCGCTGTTACCTCCCCGTCGTGGGCTGCCGGTTAAAATCAATATTCGCTTGTTCATATTATTTACTTTTATTTATTCACCCATACGGAAATCACCCACGTTGTCATGGCTGATAGTTATATCTTCGATGAGGCTTGTGCATCCTCCATGTTGCGGACACTGGCTACTGATGCCGAGATATATTTGATCGGGATATTCATTACGGTACAGACGCACCATATGCCACTCTTTTTTATCTAATGAATAGTAGCTGGCGATAGTCCGAGTATCGGAAGATATTTTCATATAGACCGATTTTGTGTCTATCTTATCATGGTTGTTGTCATCGGATGTACCTTGTGTTCGTACCGTCACGATGCGGTGGTTGCCATATTCATCCTGCTCAAAGGCAAGTTTCTGCCAAAGTGTATCGTTGACATACACAAAGAGGTCGGCGGCATTGTAAAGTCCCTCAATGGTGAATTCAGGAGTTACTTTGGCTGTCAACGTGAACGGTTTGGTATTGTCCGTTGGAATCAGCAATACGGGCAGTGTATTGTTGGACAGCTTACCTTCATTAGGATCACAGAAGAAATCAAGTCCTTCGGGGCAGCTGAATTTCAATCCTCCGTCTGTAAGTATAGTTACACATGTATCTGCGCCATTGATGGATTTGGTAAAAGTGACATCTCCCACTTTTATCTTACAGTCTGTGATTTGACTTGTTTCAACCTCTTTACCAGTCAAATCCGGTTCACTTACTTTGGTCTCATTGTGTTGCTGACATGCAGCTAAAGAGAGGCTTCCAACAAGAAATGCTCCATATAAAACGGTTCTTTTCATCTTTGAATCATTTATTATTCGTAATTTTGTGGCAAAATTAGGACTATTGGCGCAATCCCGCAATGGTGAAAATTAACCAATTCACTATGGAACAGGAACATCAACTAAAATCACTTCTGACTGAGCAGCAGTTTGAAGATACTGAAAATAAAGAATTTATGCTTGCTCAAGCAAGAGCGTGCGCAAATGGTTATGCTCTTGCAACAGAAGGTATAGCAGTTGTGTCAGATTTTCAAAACAACGAATGTCATATATATTCTGGCAGATTCGGTCAAACTATAATGGACTTCCCGGAATATATGGTTGACCATACATCCGCCTTTGAAAATACTGTTTTCAGCCACGCGAATGAAGAAGAGCTTATTCAACGTCATATACTCGAACTTCGTTTCTTTAACTTTATAAAAGAACTTCCCATAAATGAAAAGACAAATTTCTCGGCTTCGTGTATCATTAGTTTCTATCGGATGGGGAGTAATGAGACAATAAGAATATTACATACAACGAGATATTTCAGTTGTGGCAACGGTGGAAGTGTCATTCTCGGGCTGTGCACTTATTCTCCATACTTTGGTTCTCATAACAAACAAGACGGTATTATTGTAAATCTCGTGACAGGAGAAACCGTTAGACGAAACGTGTACGAAGCTTGCGATAGAAAAATTCTTAGCCGCCGCCAACTTGAAATTCTGTCGTTAATAGCCAAAGGAGTGCCAAGCAAACAGATTGCAGACAATCTAAATATCTCCGTTTATACCGTTAATCGCCATCGTCAGGATATTTTGCAACATTAAAAGTTGCCAATACTGCGGCTGCAGTAGAAATTGCATTAAGAATGAATCTTATTTAATAAATAGTCTTGCTTTATGATTGGTTAAAAATCAGTGTTGCACCAGCTATTATTGGTTCGTAATTTTGTGGGCATATAAAAGTTAAAAGATGAATAAATCAGCTGGTAGATTAGAAATTGAAGCAGGCATAACGGTTCTACACAATGAATGTGAACGTATTTTTAGCTCTGTGCCAATTCATTTTGGCAAAGGCGTTTCTCTTGAACACGGAGCTTCTATTTATTGCACAGGAGTAGGTGATGACATCTATATCGGAGATTATAATATTATAGACGGAGAACTTGTTTTGTTTCCGGGAACAAGAATCGGCAATCATTGTGCTTTTGGCACTGGAACCATAATTGTCGCGGGTAGCTTTAGTGTTGGTAATGGTTGTGTCATGTCACATGGATGTACCATAACCCAAGATGTTCCTGATAATTCGTTGGTAGTAGGCCGTAGAGGATTGATATTCAACAAATAATAGTTAATTCCTATTGCTATTGATGCGAAAATTGGTTAGAAATCAGTATTGTGCACATCTTTTGTTCTATCTAACTTTGCAACCGCAAATAAATCACAAGGAAATTGCAATTTAATAATAATCAAATCAATATCATAATGAAAAAAATTAGTATTTATCGCAATCATTGCAAGTCTTGCAATGGCTGGATGCACCCAGAAAGAACCAGAGAAAAAAGCGGGAAATTCTGACAAGAAAGCTACAACAGAAAACGTTGAACTCGCCACATGCGACATCAATGTAGGAGGAATTCGTTTTACAAAGTCGAAAAACGGCGGAGAGAATGGCATCACACTTCTTGGCGACACGCTCAAATTTGTGGCCGGTCCTCAAACTGATTATTTCCGTTCCCCGGATGGAAGCGTAGTCAATAACTCTGCGGTCATCTTCACAGAGGTTGACAACACCAAACCTTTCACTTTCACGGCTAAAGTGCAGCCTGAATTCACTGAAACCGGAACTTATTCGGCAGGGGTGATATATGCTTATGAAAACGACACACATTGTCAAAAACTATGTTTCGAGCAGGATGAGTATGGCGATCACCGAGTGGTGTCAGTTCGCACATTAGACACCTCTGATGACAATAACCATCAGGCAATCACGGCTCCATACGTTTATATGAGATTATCCTCCGATGGCACAACCCTTGGTAGCTATTTCTCAGAAGATGGTAAAATATGGCGTATGGCCCGACTCTATAAGAATGACTTTCCTGAAAAATTGCTTATAGGCATCAGTTCACAGAGTCCTAAGGATAATGAACACACCTGCCTATTCACCGAAGTATCTCTGACTGATAAACCTGTCGCTGACTTTAGAAAGGGTAATATAGCAGAATAATAAAACAATCTAATCATTTTCAAAGGCGCACACATATTCAAAATGTGCGCTTTTCTTATACTTTTAAACGATGAGTAAACATCCAATTATCGCAAATCGCACCGCTTTTCTCGTCATAGGTTGTCTTGAGGCTGCATGGGCACCTCTTGTACCGTATGTTAAACGTGCATTTAGTTTGGACGAAGCTTCCTTAGGACTTCTGATGCTTTGTACCGGGTTGGGTTCAATAATAGCACTTCCTTTATCAAGTTGGCTATGTGTGAGATTTGGCGCAAAACGAGTAGTTTATTTCTCCGGATTTTTAATGGCTTTTTCTCTATTGACGATAAGCCTATTGGCTAACTTCACCCTGACGGCTATAATGTTATTGGTATTCGGCGGTTGTACTATCACCATCGATGTTGCTGCTAATGTGAATGGTGTTGCAGTTGAAGGTCAGACAGGAAAACATCTGATGTCAGGATTCATGGGGTTATTCACTTGGTACGCTCATCGGTGCCGGTGTGATGAGTTCTCTTTTCGCATTCGGAATAATCCTATGTGGTCGGTCGTAATATTTATGATATTGGTATTGGCTGCGATGATGGCCGGATGCCGTGACCTTCTATCCTCAAAGGTACTTAAAAGCAACGACCATCCGAAACAGGATGTGAATAAGAAATTTTATATTCCACCTATGGTGATAGTGGTCGGTTTGTTATGTTTTATCATGTATGCGTCGGAAGGTGCTGTAATGGGGTGGTCAGCAATTTTTGTTAGTCAAGAGCGTGGCATTGACATGTCCGTGGCCGGATTTTTCTATACCGCTTTTGCCATAGCAATGACTATTATGAGACTTTGCGGCGACAAGATCGTCGATCGATTTGGACGAAGGACTGTGATTAGCGGAGGGGCATTACTTATTTCCGCTGGTTTCCTGATTGTGGTATCAATTGATAGTGCGATCGCTTCTGTAGCTGGTTTTGCTATGGTCGGTTGTGGTGCGGCCAATGTAGTTCCTCAATTAGTATCTTTTGCGGCCCACATAAAAGGGATGGCTGTACACAACATCATTAGTTTTATTAATGCTCTTGGATATTCCGGCATACTTCTTGGTCCGGTTATAATCGGATTCATAGGAAAACGCTACGGTTTGCATGTGTCATTTATAGGTATTGCCGTGTTTGCTTTGATTGTTGCTATAATTTCATCTATAATATTAAGAAGCAAACAGATTACACTGCAAGTAGATTTGCAAAACGAAAGAGAAACTTGTTCGCTGTAATTCTGCAAAATAAGAAATCAGTGTGCAACGTATAAAAAAATTGCATTGCTTTTTTGTGTAACTACTCAGGTATCTAAATGTGCCCAAATGCTTGATTATCAACAGTAGCAAACTTGTTGATTTACTATATTTCGATGAAAATCGGGCATTACGCAAGATTGACCTCGTGCAATAGAGTTGATACTCAACGACTTTGCATAGCTGAGTAGTTACTTTTTTTGTTCTATTTTGTTAAATTTGTCTGTACCAACTTCTATCAGCCAATATCCAAAAGCGATAAGGATTATTTGTTATTGTGGGCAGTAACGAAAACAATGACGTTACTGCCCACAATAAAGTTATATTTTTATCCCTTTCGGACGGTTATCATCCTTGATCTGAAAACCCGGTCGTCCGATGATGACATGGTCGGCAATGAAATTGCCTGACGGACTACGCTCATTCACCGGACTGCGTATCTGCGGGCGCTTAGTGTGGTATGGAATTATTCCTTCTGTTGTTCCCACTTGACATACATCTCCCTTGAAAGTTCCACAATCTCCCGGCTCAACTTCACAAGGTCGATGGTATGTTTCTCCAGCTTGTAGAGCAACGCCATCGCCTTCTTCTCCGAAAAATGGATGCGCAATTCCTTCACGACGTGGTTGTAATTGGTGCCTATGCCGCGGAACTGGGCATGAAAGTCGGACAGCTTGGTACAGTATTCCAACATTGCTTTGTCCACTTTATGTACCCTGAACTTCTGTCCGAAGAAATGCGCCTTCAGAAAGACGGCTTTCGCATACACCTGTGATTCCTCGTACATCGTCAGGAACCTGTTCCATTCCACATCATCGAAGCGCACCATCACGCAGTGTGTCTTCGGATTCAATTTGGGATTTCTCCCGTACTTGCTCTTCTTTTTCATTCTTCTTATTCTTTTAATTTTATGGCTTGTCCATTGTCTAATCTTTGATTAAGGAACCCCGAAATTATCCGACTGCGGAGGATAATTCTGCCCACGGCGGTGAAGGTGTTCAGTTACTTAGAATTATTCGGGTAACTGAAAACATATCTTGCTGTGTCTTTGAGGACACAAGAATCCTCCGCCTGTCGGATTGGTTTGTGAGTATAATAACTCATTTGGAATATCGGTCAAGCCGATGGAGTGTATCCACCGGCTTGACCGGTTCTACCGTAATCCGCTCAGAGTTTGCGCCACTGCTCGATATCCTCCCGGTAGGTTTCAAGATGCAGGCGGGCGAGATTCTCAACGAGTCCCGACGCACTCATGCCACGCCCGCCGAGACGGCGGACAATCCCATCCAGCCGGTCACGCACTTCACCGCTGACGAACACGGGTTTGCGGTCGGTTATCTTAGGAACTTGCAGGTAAGCGGTACGGTACTCGTCCAGCGACAGCCTGCGTTGTTTGCTGCTGACACGCTTCTGCGGCACTGCCACTTCTTCGGGCGTTCCGCCTGACGGTTCATCCACCGTAGCTGTTTCCGCTTTTTTCGTGACGGTCTTGCCGGGTTGTGCCAGCTGTCCCGAATCCAGACCGATGTTCTTGTAGAAGTCGTCCATAGACTTCTCACTACGGGATTCCCTGCGTCCCATTCTTTCCACGATTTCACGAGCCTGCTGCTCACTGATACTTGGTTCTCTTTTCATTGTCATAAAACAGATTGATTAAGTTATTACTGTGGTCTTGGTCTGTACCTCGACCGATTATCGCAAGTAAAGTAAGATATTTTAGTGCAGTCAGTCAATCGTTTGGAGCCGATTGGGCAATTTTGTGCGATTTTGCTTTATGGTGACAGAAACATCGGTGAGGACTTCACAGATTTGCCGGACGTGAATAGCCGGAAGAACAAAGGTGCAATTACAGTCAAGTTTGAATTAAGCCCTTGTTTTCAATCTTGACACATTCCTGATTTCCGGAATTAAGAATATACACCAAATCTGTGCCAACCTCTACCAACCTGTGCCACATGCTTCCACTTCCGGGAAATCCATTGCCGGATAACAGATTATGTATTCCTTTGCGGCAAAAGAAGGAATACATAACGAAAAGAAAGAGAGTATGGAAATTCCGGTCATAGGCTTACTCGCAGATAACCGACTGACGGCATACCGGACAATGATTACCGTATCGGCGCAACACGCTTCCACTTTCTGGAAATCCATTGCAAGGCAGTAGATTATATATTCCTTTGTGGCAAAAGAAATAGTAACAATAAAAGTATGTATATGGAAATCGTATCAATTGAAAGAAAGACCTTTGAGGCAATGGTCGCCAAGTTCGACCGTTTCGTCAGTCGCATGGATGCCATCTGTCGGCGGCACGGAGAGAAGAAGATGAGCGAGTGGATGGACAATCAGGACGTTTGCCGGATGCTCAACATCAGCCCACGCACATTGCAGACGCTTCGGGACAACGGGACGCTGGCTTACTCACAGATAAACCACAAGACCTACTACCGTCCCGAAGACGTACAGCGCATTGTTTCTGTTGTGGAGGACAGGCGCAAGGAAGCAAAGTTCAAGGGCAGGACGATTTAATCACCTGCATATAGTAAACAAAGTAATTACACTAAATCCAAAGTAACATGAATGAACTGATTAACAAGGACAGCGAGTGGATAATCCACTTCATAGGCAGTCTCGACCGTCTTTTGGACAACTTTGAGCATCTGACCGCCAATCACCGCCCGACACTGAACGGAGAGCGTTTCTTCACCGACAAGGAGGTGTCGGCACGGCTGAAAGTGAGCCGCCGGACACTTCAGGACTATCGAAACGAAGGGCGCATAGCTATATCCAGTTAGGCGGTAAAATCCTCTACCGTGAATCCGACATCGAAAGGATGCTGAATGACGGCTACCGCTCCGCTTACCGATTGACGGCAACCTGATTTTCTTGAAGGAGCACAGTTTGCCGTCTGCTCTATGGTTGCATCAGCAACGGACTTTCGGCAAAAAGAGAAAGGAACGGCTTACAGACGAAGCATCAAAATTCCGCTTCGTCTGTAAGCCGTTCCTCTCTTCTTTCTTCTGATTTCCCGCCAGTCGCTTGTTTCTGTTGCCGGATGCTCTAAAAGCGTGTGGCAGGCAGTGGCAAGGTTTTCGGGTTGAATAGCTCCGCAGGAGGAAGATTCTGCCGAAACGGCTCTGCCGCCCGACCTTGCCGCTGCCATCAAGCCATGCACTACCTTTGCATCCGTGCATCGGGAACGAGTGGCTGACGGAATGAACCTCAACTATACCATCGGTTGTCGCTTCTGCCACAGGAAACAAACAACGTAATCGGTGTTTCTTTCAGGGTTGAACTAATTTTACTGATTATAAACTGCCTGAACAAGACACTCTCTTTACTGCATATCCTGAATGCAACGGCTATAATCACTTCAATGTTATAGACATCGTAACTGATGCCATCCGATTGCTTGACATACTTCATCGTGTCAAATTTGTTCAGTTCCTTGTTCTTGTAAATGGTATGAATCGCCTTGCGGACATCGCATGAGAACATCCCGAACAGGTCGGCTATCTCGAATTGTGTCATCCATATAGGTGCTGTCGGCATAATGACTACACCCGTTTCACTGATTGTTATTATTCCTCTGTCCATAATGTACTGAATTGATACTGTTTACTTATTGTTGTCTGTCTTTTCGCCGATAGATTGTATTTTCCTGCGTTCCATCAGCTTGTCCATATCTCTGGAGATTTTATCATCGGTTATCCGTGCATACCCCTGTGTCGTCCGGATATTGGAATGTCCCATCATTTTAGCGATGCTCTCGATAGGTATATCCGATGAAATCAGGAACGTACCGAAGCTATGCCGACTTTGATGATAGGACAAGTTGTCTTCTTTCCCTATGATTACACCCAGCTCATGAATCTCAAACCACAGGGCATCCCGATTGGGAAGCGGGAACACGGGATGTTCATCGTCAGTCGTGTTATACAGCGACAATATCCGCTCCGCTATGGGATGCAGTGGAATGAACGCCTCTATCTTTGTCTTCTTGCGGTTGATGCGGATGTACCGCCTACCATCCGCATTCGTCCCGATATGATGTGGATGCAGGAGCATTATATCCACATACGCCAGTCCGGTCAGGGTCGAAAAGATGAAAGCCCGTCTTGCCAGTTCCATCCGCTTGTCATACATCGGGGTGGAAAGTATCTTCTTGAACTCCTCACGGCTGATATACCTGTGCCTTGCCTCCGGCTTGGTTCATATTCCATTTCCTCACAAGGGTTCACGCGGATAATCTCCTTATCGACTGCCAGATACAGCAGGCGGTTCAACCAACGCAGGCAATGGTTGGTTTGGGAAGCCCCGAAATTCTTGCATCTCTTCAAAAACGCTTTGTAGGCTTTGCCGAAGTCTTCCGTGACTTCTTCAAGGCCTATGTCTTTCTTGCCCAAAGACATGAGATAATTTGTCAGGTACTTCTGGTAATACATTGAACTCCGATAGGAAGAAGTTGAGTCTATTTCCTCGGAATGTTTCTTCAAACGCTCCCTTTCCCATTCCCCCATTTGCAGGAGGGTCGTCGGATGGATGTTGTTCAAGGTGATATGGTTCTTCAGCATCTCCGCACTGACCACACCTTGCGATTTCAATATCTCATTATAGGCTTCTTCCATCAGGCGCAGGTATTCCCGTAAACGGTTGTTCTCCCTTGCGGACTTTATCTCGTTCTTCCTGCCGTTCCAGTCTTCCGGTCTGCAATAAATTCCGGGACTGATGACGGTCTGTTTGCCGTCAATGGTTATACGACACAATACGGCGGTCGTACCGTCAGCCTTTACCTTGCTGCGGTTGATGTAGGGTAATAATGAAAATGTACTTCGCATATTATTCTTTAAGTGTTAAAGAGTGAGTTTGAAATCTTCGGTCGCTTTAATGAACTTGTCCATGTCCTCAAATAGTTTTTTCGGGCTTACACGGGCATATACCTGAGTGGTGGAGATATCGGAGTGTCCCAACATCCTGCTGATGGTCTCTATCGGAACGCCTGCTTCAAGCGTTATCAACGAGGCAAAGCTATGGCGGGCCTGATGGTAGCACAAGTCATCCTTGATTCCTGACAATGCCGCCAACGCTTTCATGTGCCTTCTGAGATTTGACCAGCGAAGTAAAGGAAACAAGGTTTCCCTGTCCTCACTATGGTACTTATTGATAAGCGCAATAGCTTCGGGCAATAGTTTTACGCTGGCACGGAGTTCGTTCTTCTTTCTGCGGTATTTCAGCCACAAAGCCCCGTCCTTATCCGTATATAAATTGGTATGTGTAATTGAAACGACATCTGCATAAGAGACTCCGGTATAGCATCCGAAGAGAAACATATCCCTTGCCAGCATGTGGGATTTGCGGTAAGCAGGTATTTCCACATCCCGGATTTTCTCAAACGATTCACGGCTTAATGCCCGTGGTGTCGTTTCAGTCTTCTTCGGCAAGGTAAAATGCTGGAAATGGCTCCTGTCGGCATACCCCTTCTTATAAGCCAGACGGCATATCTTCTTCAGGATGGCAAGATGATGGCGGACGGTATCTATCGCATATCCCTTGTTTTCCATAGCGAATGCTTGATAGTCGTGGATGAACTGTTCCGTCAGTTGCCCGAATGACAGGTCCTTGACCTTGTACTGATGCTCGATGAACTCTCCGAGGGTCAGACGCATATAGTGATAGCCGGGATAAGTTCCTTTCGCGCGGTCTATGCCGATACGGGCTTTGAGGTCGTCACAGACAACATCCGTCATTTCATGAGAGTCATCTGTGTTTCCATGCTGCCTTGAAAATGATTCTTCACATCGGTGGCTTCAAAATCCACTTTACGACTCACAAGGCTGTTGAAAGCGTTGTTCACCGCCAACAGCAGTTTTTCAATCCTGGCATTGGTTTCCACCGCTTCCTTGCTCTTGCCGTTCAGACGGCTTTCACGTGGATTCCACAGTTCGGGAGTGCAGGACAGCTTAGATCCGAACTGCGCCATCGTGCGGTTCACGGTTATGCGTCCCATGATGGGAGCCTTGCCCGACTTGTCCAGTCCGCTCTTTTTGAGGTAGAGCAGCACCTTGAATTTTTCTACTTTCATACGCTTATATTTTTTAGTGCAAAATTACTTGCCGTATAAGCGTTCCTTGATATGCAAAGCACTGTGTATAAGCGCAAATAAAACGGTGAGGGTTTCTTTTCATTGCCTGCCGTTACCTATTCCCGTTTCGGTAACTGCCCGGCTAACGGTTTGGTAACTGAACAACCTCAATATTCCGTTGCCGTTTGCATTTTCTCTACTTGGCAGAATGCTGAAATACCGTTCATTTCAAACGACTTACGTTTAATCTTTACCTCTCTGTGTTTCTTTGCATAGCCTATCACTTTTCATACAGCGCGCCACACACATGCAACAATGATGCTGACACTGGGAGTAGATTTATATACGGTCTCCAAACTATTGGGACATACCAATATACAAACAACACAAATTTATGCAAAGCTTGTAGATGAAAGTAAAAAGAAAGCTATTGATTTAATTCCTAATATATCATAGGGGTTGGTTAAATGCGAAGTGCAATTTGTCATTCTCTTTAATTCTTGCAGATATTTCTTCTATTTATCCTTTTTCAGAGAAAAGTGAATTAGCAAAAACATCTGAAAAATGACTATTTGGCACAAAAAACAACATTCTGTATAGTAATTATGCACAGCTATATTAAGGATTTTAAGATAGCTAATATATTTCATATAAACATTCTGAGTATTTGTTGGGGGCTTTTGAAGAAAAAACAACATTATTTCATTTTTTCATATAAAAATCTTTGGTATTATTAAAAATGTGTCTATTTTTGCAGCATATTTTGTGTTATACGAACACAAAAAATGGTTGAAAAAGATGAGGTATAAAAACTCTAACATAAGAAAGTGCCTAAATACTAAATCAATAGCACTGTGTGCAGCGTTCTTTTTATACTGTTTGCTCCCTTTAAAAGGGATTTGCCAAACGGGGGAAAGTACTGTAGATGCTTTAGTGGAAATGGGATTTGAAAATGTTGGATGGACAGAAGATGGCAATGAACGTGTGTATGTTCTGCAGAACTCTGCATATCGTTTGCAAGGCGTAGGCATAGGCAAAGCGGTGGATGTTATTCAAAAGATGGGTTTACCGGAAGAAAAGTCATGCCGGATAATAGTTCTGGACAATAATGTACCTCAGATTTCTCTTTATTATCATCCCATAAAGGGGGATTCGGTGCTCCAAGCAGAACGTGATGACTGGAATGTAAGCTATGAATTGGGTGATACTTGGAAAAATGCACGGAAAATAAGTTGAAAAATAGTTCTTTGTTCAAGATTGATATATTGGTGTATCCGGAATTCTCTTTCAAGAACGTGATTATTACGCAGATTTATCAAATTCTATTTGATTTGAGCCCTGCAATAGAAATTTCGTTATGGAAGGGGATGAAAGCCACAGCACAAGTGAAGATACCGGTTTATAATGATGGATATGGAGCTCGGGAAGGAAAGGTTCATTCGGGTTTCCTAACTCTTTCACAACGTTTCAGGTTGCCTTATAATGTTTTTGGTAAATTCTCTGTAGGCTATTTTAGTGGTAACCGATATGGTGCTGATGTAGATTTCTTTCGCCCCTTTAAAGATGAACGTTTTTCTTTGTTGGCAAGAATAGGATATACGGGAGCTGGACGTTGGGACGGATTTAGGTTCCAATATGATCCTTCATTATGGCGTATGACGTGGTCTTTGGGTGGAAATTTCTATTGGCCACGATTTAATACACTGTTCACACTGAAGGCTGAACAGTATTTGTTGAAGGAAAAGGGGGTTCGGTTTGAAATGATCCGTCATTTCCGCTATTGTTCGATAGGCTTTTATGCGATGAAGGCGGAGCATGCCAAAGCAAATGGAGGATTTCGGTTTCAAGTGGCATTGCCTCCATACAAATATAAAAGAAGGGGGCATATCCCACGTGTGAATACTTCTACTAACATGGGCATTGCTTATAATGCGGGTAATGAAAGGTATTATTATAAGGACTATAAGGCAGAAGCAAGTGATAATATAATGGAAAGAAATAGTTTTAACCCATATTTTATTAAGTCAGAATTGTTAAATTTTTAATTAATTAAATTTGAAGATGAAAAAAGATTAAATTCTTAAACGGCATAAGTGCAGTATTTGCGTTAGCCGTAGTAGCTTTAGCTACAACTTAACTTCTTGTGAGAAGGAAGAGTTCAACGTTAATGTAACTCCTACTAATGCACAAGCTGTTATTAGTCCGATTGTGCTTGCTATAGAGGATGGTGTTACTACAGATGTAACTGGCCAAGCCACTATCGCACCTGCAGAGTTGACATTTACTGGTAATCCTACTCTGGCTGCTAAGAGTGTTGATGTTACAGCTTCTTATAATGGTTTGAGTGCAACTGTTACAGTTAAGGTTCCTGCTTTGCAAGCTGGGCAATTTGCTACTCTGACTCCGACTATCATTCTTCAGGAAGAAGATGCTGAGACTAAGATTGTAGCAGAATCTACAAAACTTGAACCAGTAACGGTTCCTAAAGTTAAGACTTGGGATAACTACGAGCTTTATTGGTTTGACATTCCATCATTCCCTTATGTAGTAAAAGAAGGTGCAAAAGTAGGTGCAAAGAAAATCAATACAACTGATCTTATTGAACGCGCAGCTATTGAATCTTTCTTTAACACGCTTGAGAATACATATGAGGAAACGACAGTAACAACACCGGAGAATAAGTATAAAGTTTATGCTAACTCTAGAACAACTGCATCTATTACTTATACTGTTGTAACAACTGAATATAAAGTAGTGAAGAAGGCTGTAACAAAAGCTGAAACAGAGCCTTTAGCTTCTATTGAAGTAGATGATTATACAACTTCTACACTGTTTGTTCTTGAAAATCAAGATATTCCTGGTCACGGTCATAGCCACGGTCATGGTCATGGTCATGGTGAAGGCAATGCCGGTGGTGGTGTTGGTCAACTTGATTAATAGAAGTTTTAGTTGTTATTTATCTTAAACTCAAGAGAAAATGAAAAGTAAATTAATGATAGCCTCCTTACTATTGGCAGGCGCTTGTGCAGCAAATCTGAATGCACAGGAAAAAACGAACTACTACACTCCGAAATGGAGCGATAATATTTTTGTCAGTGTAGGTGGTGGTATCCACGCCATCAACAATGACGGTTTCAATAAGATTGCTCCGCATTTCAGCGTGTCAGTTGGTAAGCTGATTACTCCGACTTGGGGGGTACGTGCTCAGGTAAACGGTATTACTCAGCATTTGTGTTTGGATGATGCATACTGGGAACACAACAAGACTTATGTAGGTGGTAACATTGATGCAATGATCAATCTTTCTACATTGTTTGCCGGTGCTAATCCTAACCGTTTCTTCGAAGTTTACGGTTTCTTGGGACCTCAAATTTCTGTAGCAAAATCTCAAAATGTGGATGTTACAATTAGTGCTGACGGTACTTCGCAGTCTATGGCTCCTGCCGGTGAAGCTGAAATGCGTGCACGTATCGGCGCTTCTGCCGGTTTGGGCTTGAAGTTCAATATCAACACTAAGTGGGCCATTGACGTAGAAGCTCGCGGTGCCATCGCTCCGTCCATTTTCGGTAATATCAGCAGCCATCGCAAGGCTGAAGGTACAGGTATGCTGACCGCAGGTGTTAGCTACATCTTCGGCGGTAAGAAGTT
>ENA-OQLB01000367-OQLB01000367.1-human-gut-metagenome-genome-assembly--contig:-NODE-367-length-26374-cov-1.930087_pt1 | contig 26374 bp, 43 predicted proteins | sample MGYA00242656_ERZ504813 | MGnify/ENA primary metagenome ERZ504813 (study PRJEB26092, sample SAMD00036388) | human gut metagenome | host: Homo sapiens | study: EMG produced TPA metagenomics assembly of... | reverse complement strand
CCTACATCTTCGGCATCGGCCGCAAGACAGCGTCGGACATCTGCGCTGCTACGGGCGTTGATCCGGACATCCGCGTAAGAGATCTTTCTGAAGATGACGCTACAAGTTGAGAGAATATATCGACCACCACTACACCGTTGAGGGCGACCTCCGCCGTAATGTTGCGTTCGATATCAAGAGACTCGTTGAAATCGGCTGCTACCGCGGTGTCCGTCACCGCAAGGGCCTGGCCGGTAAGAGGCCAGCGCTCTAAGACCAACGCAAGAACGCGCAAGGTCCGAGAAAGACCATGGCCAACAAGAAGAAGTAATCGGGAGGGATTTTAAATGGCAGCTACAAAAGGCGGAAAGAAAGCAGTAACCGCAGTCCGCAGACGCCGTGAGCGCAAGAATATTGAGCGTGGCGCTGCACATATCCAGTCCACCTTCAACAACACGATCGTAACCATCACTGATACGCAGGGCAATGCGGTATCCTGGGCAAGCGCCGGCGAGCTCGGTTTCCGTGGTTCCAGAAAGTCCACGCCGTTCGCAGCACAGACCGCTGCGGAGACCGCGGCTAAGATTGCTATGGAGCATGGCATGAAGAGCGTAGAAGTCTATGTTAAGGGCCCGGGCGCAGGCCGTGAAGCCGCTATCCGTGCACTGCAGTCGGCAGGTCTTGAGGTCAGCATGATCAAAGACGTAACGCCGATTCCGCACAACGGATGCCGCCCGCCGAAGAGAAGACGCGTATAACAGATTAGGAGGTTACAGAATATGGCTAAGAACAGACAGCCCATTGCAAAGCGCTGCAAAGCGCTGGGCATTTCTCCGGCCGTTATGGGTTACAGCAAGAAGACCACCATCCGCAATCCGGGCAACGGTATGCGCAGAAAGCAGTCTGAATATGCAACTCAGCTCAAGGAGAAGCAGAAACTGAAGTTTATTTACGGCGTTCTGGAGCACCAGTTGCAAGCTATTTTGATATGGCTGAGCGTCAGACCGGCATGACGGGCGAAAACCTGCTTCGTCTGCTGGAGCGTCGTCTCGATAACGTCGTGTTCCGTCTCGGCTTTGCTTCCACCCGCCGCGACGCACGCCAGCTTGTCAACCACGGTCACTTCACCGTGAACGGCAAGAAGGTCAACATTCCGTCTTACCTTGTGAAGCCGGGTGACGTCATTGCTGTGCGTGAAGCTAGCCGCAGCAGCGTGAAGTTCTCCAAGCTCACCGGCGCAGACGCACCGCTCGTCACCACTCCCGAGTGATGGAGCGCAACAAGGAACCCTTGGAGGCAAGATCCTTCGCCATGCCGGAGCGCAGCGACATTGAATTTGAGGTAGAAGAGCATCTCATCGTTGAGTTGTACTCCCAAGTAATCCAGTAAAACTTTAACATTATTTATGGGTTTTTACGAATTTACGTCAAATGTGTAAAGGAGGATCGCAAATGATTGAGATGATACAAAGACCGAGAATAGAGACCGAGGAATTATCCAACGATAACACTTACGGCCGGTTTATGGTAGAGCCGCTGGAGCGCGGCTTCGGCACTACGTTGGGCAACAGCCTGCGCCGTGTGCTTCTTTCCAGCCTGCCGGGTGTAGCCCCGAAGTCGATCAAGATCGACGGCGTCGTACACGAGTTCTCCACCATTCCGGGTGTTAAGGAAGATGTCACCGAAATCGTTCTGAACATCAAGGGTCTCATTGCCAAGTTGCACTGCGAAGGCCCGAAAACCGTGGAGATTTCTGCTGAAGGCCCCTGCATCGTAACGGCAGATTCCATCAAGTGCGACAGCGAAGTAGAGATCCTGAACCCGGACCTGCACATTGCAACGCTTGGTGAAGGCGCAAAGCTGTACATGGAGATCGTGCTCGATGAGGGCCGCGGCTATGTTTCCGGTGAACGCAACAAGCAGAATATGCCGCAGGGCGTGATCGGTGAATTGGCAGTTGATTCTATTTACACACCGGTGTTAAAGGTTAACTTTAACGTAGAGCCTGCCCGTGTAGGCCAGCGCATCGATTTCGACAAGCTGACCCTTGAGGTATGGACAAACGGAGTTATTACCGCACAAGAGGCGGTGTCGCTCGCTGCCAAGATCCTTACAGACAGCTGAACCTCTTCGTTGACCTTCCGAAGGTAAGGCGATGGATACCATCGTAGAGAAGAGCGGCAGCGATGATGCACAGGTGCTCAAGATGACGATTGAAGAGCTGGACCTTTCCGTCCGTTCCTTCAACTGCTTAAAGCGCGCCGGCATCAACACGGTGGAAGACCTTGTTTCAAAGTCCGAAGAAGACATGATGAAGGTCAGAAACCTGGGCCGCAAGTCGCTTGAAGAAGTCATCTGGAAGCTTGCGCAGCTCGGCTACAGCCTCCGCAAGGACGATGAATAATTTAATTACCATTACCAAACGATAGGAGTGACAATCATGCCGGGAACAAGAAAACTCGGAAGAGACACTGCACATAGACTGGCTATGCTGCGCGGCCTCGTTACGTTCTTCTTCGAGAACGGAAAGATCGAGACAACTGCAACAAGAGCACAGGAAGTCCGCGCTCTTGCTGAAAAGATGATCACAATCGCGAAGGAAGATACCCTTGCAAACAGAAGAAACGTCATGGCTTTCATCACCAAGGAAAGCGTCACGAACAAGCTGTTCAAGGAAATCGCTCCGAAGTATGCTGACCGTAACGGCGGCTACACCCGCATCACGAAGCTCGGGCCGCGCCGCGGCGACGCAGCTGAGATGGCGATCATTGAGCTGATCTGATCTCAATATAATCAGTGAAATTGGCTGTCGGCTTTTGCCCGGCTAGCCTTTTTGCGGTTGCCGGGGAGCGTAAATTCTTCATTACTCCGCAAAAGGAGAAGAAGGAAAAAATTTTCGGTTATAAAATGTGAGAATTCCGATATTTTGTGTATTTTCTGCGGATTTCCTTGTATTTTTGGGCACTATCCGTTATAATAGAGCAGGTCAACAAAGAGAAGATAAGGCGTATGTCTTTAGAAAGGATAGGATACCATGGGTTATGTATATGCTGCCATGTGGCTTATTGCAGGACTGATCTTGATTTTCCGTCTGTCGAAAGAGAATAAGATATTCTACGTTGCAGGCGGATTTTTCCTTGTGCTTGGCGTGTGGTGGCTTTTGGATTCGCTTTTTCCGGATTGGAAAGTGTTTCAGGGTACACCGGGCGCCGTATTAAAAGTGCTCACGTTCATCGTTCTCGTTGTGCTGGCAATCGTGTTCTTTATTTTGAACCGCAGAGGCTGGAAAGCGGAAGCTGCCATGAATAAAATGCAGGAAAAGGACGACGAAAAAGATAACTTTTAACCGTAAAATCCGTAAATTTCTTCTCGTAGAAAGAAGTGGTAAAAATGAAAATTGCACCTTCTATGCTCGCAAGCGAACTTTACCCGCATGGGCGAGTGCGCAAAGTCCGTCAGCGCGGCCGATTGGCTGCACCTCGATATTATGGACGGTCATTTCGTGCCGAACATCAGCTTTGGCCCGGATGTCGTCAGGGCACTGCGTCCGTTAAGCGACCTTACGTTTGACGTGCACCTCATGATCTCGCACCCGAAGCAGTATATCCGCCAGTTTGCGGAGGCTGGCGCGGAGATCATCACGTTCCACGTGGAGTGCGACGACGACATTGATGAAACCATCACCGAAATTGAAAAGTACGGCGTAAAGCGGCGTTGTCTTTAAAGCCGGGCACGCCCGTTGAGTGCCTGTACCCGTACCTCGACCGCCTTTATATGGTGCTCGTCATGACGGTGGAGCCGGGCTTCGGCGGCCAGAAGTTCATGGCTGATCAAATGGAAAAGCTGCGCGCGCTGCGTGCAAAACGCCCGGAGCTCCTCTTAGAGGTGGACGGCGGCGTGAACCGTGAAACCGCGCCCATCTGCCGCGAAAACGGTGCAGACGTTGCCGTGGCAGGTACAGCCGTGTTCCGTGCGGAGAACATCCCCGCCGAGATCGCATTGCTGCGCGGCGAATGATTATTTGAAATACCGCGTGTGTACAGACCGTGTACGGTTTGTGGAGAGTTCACATTTTGTTCATACTTGCAAATTGTTTTTCACATAGCCGTCACAGAAAGCCGCTATAATGCGGATAACTAAAGTTATCGTTTGTTTTGTTAAGTCAACACTGCGCAAAGCACGTTCTTTATGCAGTGTTGACTTAATTTTTTTGCCCGAAATACGGCATGGCTATTGCAAAACGGCGAAAACTGCGGTATGATAATTTGTGCGCTTCCGCTGCCCTGCATAGGGGCGCGGAAACCCAAAACAGAGGATCTAAACGGTTCCGGAAGCGGTCTCCCTTTTCCACAAAAGGTTCACCGCATGTTCAAAACCGTTTCGAGCGACGCGCAGCTGCGCGGGCGCCATTGGGGAGGACTTTGCACGGGAATTTCCCGGGTACATATTTCCGTCCCGCAGAGAAAGGATGGTCATCAAACATGATCGAGGTCAAAAACCTCACGAAGCGCTACGGTACAAATACCGCGCTGAACAATGTCAGCTTCACGGTTGAAGAGGGCACCATCGTCGGCTTCCTCGGGCCGAACGGTGCAGGTAAATCCACAACCATGAATATCATCACTGGGTACCTTTCCGCCACGAGCGGTTCGGTCACGGTACAGGGCAAAAATACCCTGGAAAACCCGAACGAAGTGAAAAAGCTCATCGGCTACCTGCCGGAGCTGCCGCCGCTTTACATGGATATGACGGTCAAAGAGTACCTCAATTTCATGTATGAGCTGAAGGGCGTCAAGCTCGACCGCAAGCAGCACATCGGCGAGATCTGCCGCCTGACGAAGATCGATAACGTCTACACTCGTCTCATCGGCAACCTGTCTAAGGGCTACAAGCAGCGTGTCGGCATTGCGCAGGCTCTGCTCGGCAACCCGCCTGTCCTCATTCTGGACGAGCCCACCGTCGGCCTCGACCCGAAGCAGATCATCGAGATCCGCAACCTCATCAAGAGCCTCGGCAGAAACCACACGATTATTCTGTCCTCCCACATCCTGCCCGAAGTGCAGCCGTGTGCGAGCGCGTGATTGTCATGAACAACGGCTGTCTTGTGGCGGACGGCGCAACGGATACGTTGGCGCACGACCTTTCCGCAGAGCACCGCATCATTGCGCGCATTGACGGCCCGGAAAGCGAAATTCTGCAGGCCATCCGCGGCATGGAGCACATTGTGGAGGTTTACTCTCTCGGCGAAAAGGAAAAGGCGTCTTCGAGATTTCCATTGAGGGCGAGCCGAACTACGACCTGCGCCGCAACCTGTTTGCACTACTCACCCGCAAGCTGGCCGCTGCTGGCTTTGAGAAACACAGACCTCACGCTGGAGGAAGTCTTCCTGCAGCTTACAAGCGGCGATGCTTCCCACGCTGCTCCGGCAGAGCCTGCGGTTGAAGTGGAAACAGAACCCGAAAATACCGAAGCATCTGAGCCCGAAGAGGCTGAAACGAAGGAGGATGCAGAGAAATGAGAGCAATATTCAAAAGAGAGATGAGAGCGTACTTCGCTTCCCCGGTCGGCTATGTCGTCGTGGCGGCGCTGCTTGCGCTTTACGGCTTCTTCTATTATCAGGTTATGGCCATCGGCTCCAGCTCGTACATCACGCAGGTGTTCAGCACCATGTTTATGTTCAGCATGATGATTATGCCGATCATCACGATGCGCAGCATGAGCGATGACCGCAAGAATAAGACCGACCAGGCGCTCATCACGGCGCCGGTCAGCGTGACGGGCATCGTTATGGGCAAGTTCCTCGCGGCGTTCGGCGTGTATTTCATCGCGAACACTCTGGCACTGCTGCCGGCCATCACGATGGGCTTTTTCTCCTCCGCGTTCCCGTGGGGCATTCTCTTTGGCAACTACATCGGCACGCTGCTGTACGGCGCAGCTATGATCTCCATCGGTGTGTTCATTTCCGGCCTCACCATCAGCCAGGTCATCGCGGCTATCGGCACGTTCGTCATTGCCATTTTCCTGATGTTCGTCGACCAGATTGCGTCTGCGCTCTCCGGCAACTTCATCGGCACCATCCTCACATGGATCTCGTTCACCTCGCGATATGATACCTTCACGCAGGCATATTCAGCGTTTCAAGCTGCGTGTACTTCATCAGCGTGGCGGCTGTGTTTGTGTTCCTGACCGCCCGCAGGGTGGAAAGCCGCCGCTGGAACTAAGGGAGGAGCATAGAGATGAGTAAGAAACCGAACTTTTCCGCAGTAAAGACCGCGGTGCATAAAGAAAAATTCAAGCACGGCTCTTTGGCCGTTGTGTTCACGGTTGTGTTTATCGCCGTGATTATCGTCATCAACGTTCTGGTCTCTGCGCTGACCACGCGTTTTCCGTCCATGAACTTCGACCTCACGAAAGAGGGCCTCAATACCCTGAGCGATGAAGCAACGGACGTGGCAAAGGAGATCGTCAACGAAACGACCATTTACATCATCGGCTCCGAGGACGCGATCCGCGGCGATGAGTCTATTCCAATTACAGCTTAAAGTACAGTCAGGTCGCGAACCTCGCAGACCGTCTGCATGAGCTGAACGACAAGATCAAAGTCGAGTACATCGACCCGGATATGAACCCGCAGTTCATCAGCCAGTATGCGGAAGATTCCCTGACGACCGGCAAGGTTATGGTCAAGACGGATAAGCGCCACAAGACGCTCGCCGTTACCGACCTGTTCAGCATCCAGCAGGATTCTTCCACCCAGCAGTATAACTATTATTCCAAGGTCGACGGCGCACTTGCAAACGCCTTATACCTCGTCAATCTCGATACCGTTCCGGTCGTCGCATTCGCAACGGGCCACAACGAAATGCTCACCGTTTCCGATAACCTTTCCACGTTCACCGGCATGCTCAACGACAACAACTTTGAAGTCAAAGAGTTCAATATGCTGACGGACGACATCCCGGAAGACGCTTCCGTTGTTGTGCTCGGCACGCCGACCACGGACTACACCTCCGAAGAACTTTCTAAGCTTGAAGCGTATCTCGACGATGAGAAAATGGCTTCCTCCAGAACGCTGTATGTCACGGCATACCCGACCCAGAGCTGGGCAGACATGCCGAACCTCAAGTCCTTCCTTGCAGAGTGGGGTCTTGAGCCGCAGACCGGTGTGCTGTTCGAGAGCGACATGAACAACGTGCTCACCACGCAGAACGCTTCCCCGGCTTATCTTTTTGCAAATGTCACCGATAAAGTGCTCAGCGGTACGTATAATAACGTCATTGCCGCCGCCGCAGCACCGGTAAAGCGCCTGTTTACCTCCAACAACGACATCGCCACGTATTCCATTTTGGAGACGAGCGACACCGCTTACCTCACGACCACACAGGAGGTTGAGGAAAACCCGAACACCGATACCTACACCATCACCGGTCTTGCACAGCGCTACATGGATAATCAAGGCAAGATTTGCGCGAATGTTGTGGTAGACGGCAACTCCATGGGCTACCTCAGCACCTTCCTCGGCAACTCTACCTTCGGCAATAAGGACTATACGCTGGACTTCATTAAGAACCTCACCGGCACGACCGATACCCGCGTGGGCCTCGTTGTCAACCAGACCCAGACGAACACACTTGATATCAGCGCTTCCTCCGCGGTCATCCAGACCATCGGTCTTGGCCTGTTCACCATTGTGGTGCCGGTTGCCGTCCTTGTCATCGGCCTTGTCATCTTCCTCAGAAGAAGACATCTGTAAGTCGAAGAAAGGAACCTGCTTCCCATGAAGAAAACCACAAAATACATTATCATCACGCTCGTTGTGCTCATCGTGCTGGGCGCGGCTGCCGCAGCGCTGATCCTCACGTCTCCGAAGGACAGTGAAGACGACGCAAATAGTTCCAGCACCGTTTCCGAGAGCACGGAGCCCGCACTGATCGATAAGACCGCCGAAGAAGTGAAGAACATCGGCATTGAAGACCTCGCCGCGGACGACAGCTATACGATCATCCCGACGGAAACGACCACCTCGAGCGGCGACACCGAGCAGACGTTCACCATTGAAGGCTGGGACGACCTTGACGTGCTCTACTCGAACGTAAAGAGCTTGCGGACCGCCTATACTCCGTCACGCCGACGAAGAAGATCGGTGAGGTAGAGGACCTCTCCGAGTACGGTCTCGGCAGCGGCGAAGGCTACAAGATCACCATGAACTACACGGACGGCACGTCCCAGACGTTCACAGTCGGCAATAAGGCCGGTGAATCCTCCGGCTCTTACATGCTGTATGAGGGCGAAGTGTACATCGTGCCCGTTTCCACGTATTTGAAGCAGTCTAAGTACGACTTCCTCAATAAGTCTCTCATCGCAATTCCGACGCGACCATCACTGCGACGGACGGCACCGAGACGGACAGCACAAGCGAAATCAACAGCCTGCACCTTTCCGGTCAGAACTATCCGGAAGAAATTCAGTTCGGTCTTTCCGATGACGAAGTGCTCGCGTACGACATCACAGAGCCGATTTACGCCGGCATGAACTCCGGCAAGATCGACGACTTTGTGGAGCAGCTGCAAAACGTGACGGCTGCCGGTGTCCTCGCCGTACACGCTACGGAAGAAGACATCGCAAAGTACGGTCTGGATAACCCGGTCGCTGTGTGCGATTACACGATGAACGATGAGCATCATGTCATCAAGCTCGGCGATAAGACCGGCGACCTGTACAGCATGATGGTGGACGACGACACAACGATCTACACCATCACGGACAGCGCCGTGACCTCTTGGGTGAATATTGAAGTGTATTCCCTGCGCGACGGCTTCGTGCGCCTGCCGTACATCAAGAGCGTTTCCCGCGTGACCCTCACCTCGTCCACCGGTACGGATGTCTACGACGTGACCCGCATCGAGAACGAGGAGAAATCCACCGAGACGAACACATTCTACGATTGGAAGTCTCGAAGGACGGCAAGGAAATCAACTACGATTACTACCAGCCGTTCTACCAGATGTTGCTCGCCATCTCCGTTTTGAACGAGGACATTCAGGAGCCGCAGGGCGACCCGATCCTCACAATCAAGTACGATTTCTTCGACGGCAGAAAGAGCGAGGAGATTAAGTTCTACGCAGACCCGGCATCCGAGCGCCGCGCCGTTGCCACACTCAACGATCAGCCGACCGGCTCCGTGCGCATGAGCGATATCCAGAAGGTTCTGGAAGCAAAGGAAGTCATCGCGCAGAATAAGCCCGTAAAGGGCGATGAGGAAGAGAGCGCGACCTCCGAGCTTGAATCCGCAGCGGAATAAAATAAGCACAAACGACGGACGTGACCGCAAAAAGGCGGCGCGTCCGTTTTTGTGTTTTTCGGGAAATAAAGCGCACGGACGTTGTTTTTGCGCGGCAGGGGCAAACAGCCTGTGAAAAATGCCGTGCCAAAACGTAAAAACACACCCGTATTTGTGCGGAAAACTTTGTTTTTCTCCTTGCAAAAAAGCGGCGCTGTGGTATAATCTTTACGGTAAGATAGTAGGATGATGAAAGAGTGGGGCGACCCGCTCTTTTGTTTGTATTAGGGTGTATATCCAAAACAGACACAGCCGCCGAAAAGCGGGCGGAGAAAGGAAGCTGCGTATGGCAGAGAAAAAGAAAGGCAGCACCACGGAGATCGTGCGCGCGCTGGCAGAGCCGCTCGCAAAGGAGCTTGCTCATAATCTGGGACGTTACGTTCACGAAAGAGGGCGCGGATTGGTATCTGCGCATTTTTATTGACAAGGAAGGCGGCGTAGGCATCGACGACTGTGTAGATCTCACCCACGCCATCAACCCGTGCTGGACAGCGAAGACCCCATTCCGCAGGAATATACCTTGGAGGTCTCCTCGCCCGGCATCAACCGCAAGCTCACCCGCCCGGAGCACTTTGAGGCTTTCCTTGAAGCGCCGGTGCGCGTAAAGCTCATTCGCCCGCTTGAAAACGGCGTGCGCGAGCTCGAGGGCATCCTCATCGACGTTGCGAAAACGGCGATTTTGAGGTCATCACCGAGGAGGATACCACGGTCACGTTCACCAGAAAAGAATGTGCCAGCGTCAACCTCATCGAAGATTATGACTGATCCGGGAAGGCTCCCGTTTATAATACAAAAATTTGAAAGAATAATACCGGAAGGCAGGTAATTTGAAAAATGGCAAGAAAAGCAGCGCAGAAAAAAGAAGTGAACAATGACGGCAAGGAGCTGTTTGAGGCTCTGAAGCTCCTTGAAGCGGAAAAAGGCATCCCGGTCGATTTCATGATCGATAAGATTAAGAAGGCCATTGCCACCGCCTGCAAGAACAGCTATGGCAACGAAGACGTTGTCATCGACATGGATCCGGAAAGCGGCAAGTTTGACGTGTTCCTGCGCAAGGAGATTGTAGGAAAGAAAGCTGGAAAACCCGGAACCGTCGAGATTGCACTTGAGATCGTCAAGCAGTACGACCCGCGCGCGGAGATTGGCGGCTTTGTACGCCACCGTCTCGATACAAAACAGTTTGGCCGTGTGGCAGCGCAGACCGCAAGAAACATCATCCGTCAGGGCATCCGTGACAGCGAGCGCGACCAGATGATGCAGGAATTCAAGGGTCGCCATCAGGAACTCGTCAGCGCCCTTGTAGAGCGTGTAGACCCGAAGACCGGTGCGCTGTCCCTGAAGATCGGCAAGGCAGAAGCCATTTTGCCGAAGGGAGAGCAGGTCGGTACCGAAAACGTCAAGGAAGGCGACCACGTACAGGTCTACGTTGTAGACGTTAAGGAGACCGAAAAGGGCCCGAAGGCCATCATCTCCCGCACGCACCCGGATCTTATCCGCCGCCTGTTTGAGAAGGAAGTGCCGGAAATTTTCGACGGCACCGTAGAAATCAAAGCCGTTGCCCGCGAGGCCGGCTCCAGAACGAAGATCGCCGTTATGTCCCATAACCCGGACGTAGACGCTGTGGGTGCCTGCATCGGTACGCGCGGCACGCGTGTTTCCGACATTGTCAACGAGCTTGGCGGCGAGAAGATGGACATTGTCGACTACAGCGAAGACCCGGCAAAGTTCATTGCAGCGGCGCTTGCACCGGCGACCGTACTTTCCGTTGAAACGGCAGAGGACGGTTCCCACGTTTGCAAGGTTACCGTGCCGGACAGCCAGCTTTCCCTCGCCATCGGCAACAAGGGCCAGAACGCCCGCCTTGCGGCTAAGCTGACCGGCTGGAAGATCGACATTAAGCCGGAAAGTGGCTTCTTCGGCGAAGAAGAGGAAGCGTAAGCTTTTTTGAAACTTGCATCTCGCAGAAAGGAACGTGATACAGCGTGAAACAAAAGAAAATACCGCTCCGTATGTGTGCGGGATGCGGTGAAATGAAGCCGAAAAAGGAACTGGTGCGCGTGGTGCGCGCCCCCGTTAAGGAAGATGAGAACGGCGTGCAGACAGGCGGCGAGGTCTCTTTGGACCTTACAGGCCGCAAGCCCGGCCGCGGCGCGTACGTTTGCAGGGACCCCGAGTGTCTGAAAAAGGCACAGAAGGCGCGGCGCTTTGAACGCGCGTTCTCCTGCAAAATTGAAGACGCCGTGTATGACGCCATGTATCAGGAGCTGTGTACAGATGTGAAAGGAAAGGCGGGCGAGGCGCAAAAATGAACAGAGCACTGTCCGCTTTGGGCCTTGCAAGACGTGCGGGAAAGCTCAACTGGGGTTTTGATACCGCCGTGGAAGCCATGCGCAGCGGCGCGTGCGGCGTTGTGATCCTTGCCGCAGACCTTTCGGACAAAACGAAGAAGAACGTGCGCTTTGAAGCGGAAAAGTATCATGTATCCGTTTTGGAGCCTGCGTTTACCATGGAAGAAATTTCCGCAGCCATCGGCAAAAAGGCCGGTGTGCTTGCCGTGTGTGACCGCGGATTTGCGGAAAAACTGAAGCAGCTCATCGCAGACGGAGAAAGAGAGGAAATGCGTATATGATGATTAAATACAGAGTGCATGATGTGGCAAAGGATCTGGATGTGCCGAACAAAGAAGTGCTGGATATCCTCGGCAAGTATGTGAAAGAGCCGAAAAAGCACATGACGGCGTTAGAAGAAAACGAGCTCGATATCGTTTTTGACCGCTTCACGCAGGATCATGCCGCACAGAACTTTGACGCGTACTTTGCAACGCGCAATGCGGCAAAGACCGAAGAAAAGCCGGCCGAGAAAACAGCGGAAAAGCCGAGCGAAAAAACCGCTAAGAACACGCAGGAGCCGAAGAAGCAGAACGTGAATAACAATAATAATCGCAACAAAAATAACGACCGCCGCAACAATAACGGCAATAGCAGAAACCAGAACGCGCAGCAGAATAAGCCGCAGCTCCTGCGCAGAACAACCAGCCGAGCAACAACACTCCGGCACAGGAGGCCGCAAGCGAAGCTCCGCGCCGCCGCGTGGTCGATACCAGAACGGTCAACGTCAACATCGACAAGTACAACGAAAAGTACGACCGTCTGGCGTACGACAAGGTGAAGAACGACACCGTTGCCGCAAAGCAGAAGATCAACCAGAAGAGCCAGCGCCGCGGCAAGCCGCGCAGCGCAAAGCGCGAGACGGAAGCGGAAAGACTCAACCGCATCGCGGCGGAACGCAAGGCGAAGGCCATCACCATCACCGTGCCGGATGAGATTACCGTCGGCGAGTTTGCCCTCCGCCTGAAGCAACGAGCGCCGAAGTCATCAAGAAGCTCATGCAAACGGCGTTTTCGCTACCATCAACGACACCATCGATTTTGATACCGCCGTACTCATTGCCGATGAGTTCCACGCAAAGGTCGAAAAAGAGGTCGTCGTCACCATCGAAGACCGCATCATCGACGACAGCGAAGACGACGATGCAAACCTTGTGCCGCGCGCACCGGTCGTCGTTGTCATGGGTCACGTTGACCACGGCAAGACCTCCATTCTGGACGCCATCCGCCACGCAAACGTTACCGCGGGCGAAGCCGGCGGCATCACGCAGCACATCGGCGCATACCGCGTCAATATCGACGGCAAGGACATTACGTTCCTTGATACGCCGGGGCCACGCCGCCTTCACCACCATGCGTGCAAGAGGCGCCATGGTTACGGATATCGCCGTGCTGGTCGTCGCAGCCGATGACGCATCATGCCGCAGACGGTAGAAGCCATCAACACGCTAAGGCAGCGGCGTTCCATCATCGTTGCATCAACAAAATGGATAAACCGGCCGCAAACCGGATCTCGTCAAGCAGCAGCTCACCGAATACGAGCTCGTGCCGGAAGAGTGGGGCGGCGACGTGCCGTGCATCCCGGTTTCCGCACACACCAAAATGGGTATCGATGATCTCCTTGAAATGATTCTGCTCGTTGCGGAAATGAAGGAGCTCAAGGCGAACCCGGACCGTGCCGCAAAGGGCACCGTCATTGAGGCGCGCCTCGATAAGGCCGCGGCCCGGTTGCGACCGTCCTCGTGCAGAACGGTACGCTGCATACCGGCGACATCGTGGTCGCAGGTACCACGGTCGGCCGTATTCGCGCCATGATGAACGAGCGTGGCGAGCGTGTAAAGAGCGCAGGTCCGTCCGTGCCGGTTGAGGTCACGGGTCTCAACGAAGTGCCGGTCGGCGGCGATACGTTCAACGCCGTTTCCGACGAGCGTCTGGCACGTGAGCTCGTTGAGCAGCGTCTTACCGAGCAGAAGGAAGAGATGTTCAACTCCCAGACAAAGGTCACGCTGGATAACCTCTTCGAGCAGATGAAGGAAGGCGAGATGAAGGAGCTCAAGGTCATCGTCAAGGCCGATGTGCAGGCTCTGTTGAAGCTGTCCGTCAGTCCCTCGAGAAGCTCTCCAACGACGAAGTGCGCGTGCATGTCATTCACGGCGCGGTCGGTGCAATCAGCGAAAGCGATGTTATGCTGCAAACGCCTCGAACGCCATCATCGTCGGCTTCAATGTCCGCCCGGACCCGGTCGCGGAAGAGAACGCAAAGCGCGACGGTGTCGATATGCGCCTCTACCGTATCATTTATGACTGCATCGAAGAGATCGAATCCGCTATGAAGGGCATGCTCGCACCGAAGTACGCGAAGTGTTCCTCGGCAAGGCAGAGTGCCGCGAGGTCTACAAGATCACGAACGTCGGCATGGTCATCGGCGGTCACGTCACTTCCGGTAAGATCGTGCGCGGCGCGCAGGTGCGCCTTGTGCGTGACGGCATCATCGTTGCCGATGATAAGATTGCTTCCCTGCGCCGCTTCAAGGACGATGTGAAGGAAGTGCAGGACGGCTACGACTGCGGCATCACGCTGGAGCGCTTCAGCGACATCAAGCTGGGCGACATCCTCGAAGCTACGAAATGGAAGAGTACAGAGACTAAAAGTCGGTTCAGCCGCGTCCCCATCGCGGGACGCGGCTTTGCTTTAGAAAGGCATTCCCTATGAATTTGAACGAATACGTTCTCGCGAATCACCAAACGGCGCTGGAGCTGCTGCGCACGCTGTGCTTAATCCCGTCGCCGAGCCACCACGAAGAAAAGCGTGCCGCATTCTGCAAAGCGTGGCTTATGGACCACGGCGCGGAAAACGCTTTTATCGATGAAGCGAAAAACGTCATTTACGAATATAACGTCGAAAACGATGTGCCCGTCGCCATTTTCATGGCGCATATCGACACGGTTTTCCCGGAGTCTGTGCCCCTTGAACTGACCGAAAAGGACGGCAAGTGGTTCTGCCCCGCTGTGGGTGACGACACCGCGAACGTCGCTTTGCTTATGCTTATGGCGGCTTATGTCGCAAACGAAAAGCCGAAAACGAACGGCGGCATTGTATTTGTCATGAACTCGTGCGAGGAGGGCCTCGGTAATTTAAAAGGCAGCCGCGCTTTAAACGCACGGTACGACAAGCGCATAGAACAGGTCATTTCGTTTGATGGTTACCTCGACGGCATCGTCGGCATGGCGGTCGGCTCTCTGCGCTACAAGGTCATGGTGAAGACCGCAGGCGGTCACTCGTTTGTCGATTTCGGAAACGTAAATGCCATTGAGCGCCTTTCTGCCATCATCACGGAGCTCTATCAATACAAAATTCCCGCAGGCAGCGCGAAAACGACATTCAACGTCGGTACGATCTCGGGCGGCACGACCGTCAACAGCATCGCGGCACAGGCGGAAATGCTGTACGAAATGCGCTCGGACGATTACGCGTGCCTTATGGATGCCAAGGCATATTTGAGAAATACTGGAAGAATTAAAGCAGAGGCATAGACGTCACGGCAGAGCTGCTCGGCGAGCGTCCCTGCGGCAGCAAAGAAATCACGACCCGCGTCAGACCGCACTTTTAACACAGTGCGCGGACGCGGTGGAAAACCATTTCGGCACGCGCCCGGGCGTGCATACCGGCTCCACAGACTGCAACATCCCGCTTGCAAACGGTATTCCTGCCGCGGCAATCGGCCTTTGCATCGGCGCCGGTGAGCACACACGCGGCGAGTGGATTGAAACAGAAAGTCTGAAGGCGGGCTTTAAAGTTGCAGCGGAGCTCATTTCCGCGCGCTTCCTGCCGGAAGAGAAAGGAGAATAAACGATGCCGAGTTATAAATTGGGCAGAACCACGGAGGATATCCGCCGTGAGGTTTCCGCTATTTTAAGAGAACTCAAGGATCCGCGCGTCAGCGGCTGCATGCTGAGTGTGGTGCGTGTGGAGGTCACAAACGACCTTTCCTACTGCACAGTGTATGTCAGCGCTATGGAGGGCATGGAGACGGCGGAAAATGCCGTTAAGGGTCTTAAAAGCGCCGCGGGCTATGTACGCCGCGAGCTCGGAAACCGCTTAAAGCTGCGCCATGTGCCGGAAATGATTTTTAAGGCGACGGATTCCATTGAGTACAGCGCCAACATTTCGCGCATTCTGCACGACCTTGAAAACGAGAAAAAATAAGCTTACCGTAAAGATTCGGAGAAAGGAGTGCTTTTGGGCGTGATTTTCGCCCGAAAGCTTGGTCACGCTTATGGCAAACCTGGAGGATGCCGTACATTTCCTGCGCGGCGCAGACAAAATTTTGATCCTCAGCCACCGCTCGCCGGACGGCGATACGCTCGGCTGCGCTTCGGCGCTCAGCCGCGCGCTCATCGCGCTCGGCAAATCGGTCATGTTCCGCTGTGCAGACCCCGTGCCGCCGAAATTCACATATCTTTTTGAGGGCATCGAATACGGCGAGTTCGAGCCGGAGCATATCGTGACGGTTGATGTGGCCGATAAAACGCTGCTCGGCTCTTTGGAGCCCTACGGCGACAAAACGGATTTTGCCATCGACCACCACGCGTCCTGCCGTCCGTTTGCCAAAGAAACGTGGGTAGAAGGTACCGCAGGCGCGGCATGCGAGCTCATCGCGCGTTTAATTCCGGCGCTCGGCGCGGAGATCACGCCGAAGATCGCGGACTGCTTTATACGGGCATTTCCACCGATACGGGCTGCTTCCGCTACCCGAAACGCTTCTGCAAACACGTACCGCATCGCGGCGGACCTTTTGGAGCACGGTGCGAACGCCGCGGAGATCAACCGCCTGATGTTTGATACCAAAAGCCGCGCTGCCGTAGCGCTGCTGAAACGCCTGTACGGCGACATGGAGTTCCACTGTGACGGTAAGTGCGCGGTGTTTTGCCTGACGAGTGACGTCATCGCAGAGACCGGCGCTTCCGAAGACGATCTCGACGGCGTTTCCGCCATGGTGCGCCAGGTGGAGGGAGTTCTGCTGGGCTTTACGCTGCGCGAGCGCGAAGGGGCGTTTGGAAGGTCTCCATGCGTGCCACGAACCCCGCGGACGCGTCCGTCGTCTGCGCCAGATTCGGCGGCGGTGGGCACAAGGGTGCGGCAGGCTGCTCCATTACGGGCGAGCTTGAAGACGTAAAGCGCGCGTGTAGCCGCCTGCGGCGAAGCATCAAAGCGCTCGAAAATCAGTGAAAATCGGCAATTCAATTCAGCTGTAAATCAGGTGGGAGGAGTTCACATGAAAGAATTAACACCCGAAGAAATTCGCGCCATCACAGAAAGCCGACGTGGCTTTTTAAAGCAAGATGCAAGCGACGAGCCGGAGGCTACAAGACCGACCAGCAGAAAATGCTGCCGCAGCCGCCGCTGACGAAAGCACCGGTGAGCGATGCGCGTATCGATCTGCCGCGCGATTTTAAGCCGCTTGGCCTCGAAAAAGACCTTTTAAACGTCATTTTCAACCGCTGCTCTTCCCGCGTTTATACGGAAGAGAACCTGTCCCTTTTGGAGCTTTCGTTTTTACTTTGGGCAACGCAGGGCGTAAAGGGTATCCGCGGCAAAAAGTATGCAACACTGCGTACCGTGCCGTGCGGCGGCGCAAGACACCCGTTTGAAACATACCTGCTCGTGCGCCGTGTAGAGGGCTTAAAGCCCGGCAAATACCACTATCTGCCGCTCGAAAATCAGCTCGAGTATCTCGGTGAGGTGGAAAACATCGAAGACGTCATCGACAAGTCCCTGTGCGATCAGCACTGGGTGAAAAAAGTCGAGCGTTGTGTTCTATTGGTCGTTCGTTCCGTACCGCACAGAGTGGCGCTACGGCATTTTCAGCCACAGAGGTTCCCTTGTTGATATGGGCCACGTGGGCGAAAACCTGTATCTTGCGTGCAGTGCTTTAAATCTCGGTACCTGCGGCATCGGCGCATACGACCAGAATTTGTGCGATACGCTGTTTGATTTGGACGGCGAAGAGGAATACATCATTTATACCGAGACCGTCGGCACCATCCGCGCAGAAGACAAAGACGCGGAAAAGGACTTCTACAAATTCGTGGAAGAGGCGGGCTGGTAATACGGAGGCAGCATGGAAGGCATCATCGTTTTGGATAAACCGCAGGATTTTACGTCGTTTGACGCCGTGGCGGTCGTGCGCGGGTTGACGCGCGAAAGGCGCATCGGCCACACGGGCACATTAGACCCCATGGCAACAGGCGTTCTGCCGCTTTTGCTCGGCCGCGCCACAAAAGCCGTGTCGCTTCTGCCGGAAACCGCAAAGATCTACGAAGCGTCTTTTCGGTTTGGCGAAGCGTATACCACCGGCGACGTGACCGGCGAAGTTATCAAAACGGATGAAACCCCCGTTTTAAGAGCTGCGCTCGAAACTGCACTGGAGTCTTTTCGCGGCGATATTTTACAGGTGCCGCCTATGTATTCCGCTGTCTCCGTCAACGGACAGAGATTATATAAGCTCGCGCGGCAGGGCATCGAAATAGAGCGCGAAGCGCGGCCCGTACATATTGCGGAGCTCACGCTGCTCGAATATAACGAGAATGAAAAAACCGGCAAGCTGCACGTCACGTGCTCGAAAGGCACGTATATCCGCACGCTGATCGAAGACATTGCCCAAAAATGCGGAACGGTCGGTGCCATGACGGCGCTCAGAAGAACAGCAGCGTGCGGCTTTACGCTCGCAGACGCCGTTTCGCTTGATACATTAAAGGCGATGAAAGAAAACGGGGAAAGCTTTGATGAAATTCTTCGCCCCGTGGAAAAGCTCTTTTCGATGCTCACTGCCGTGTCTGTCACACCGGCGCAGGCACAAAGATATTTAAACGGCGGTGCACTCACAATTTCGCGTTGCCGTGCACCGAAGATTGCCATGCCGGAGCACGCAGGTCGCGCTGTACGAAGACGGCGAGAAGTTCTTGGGACTCGCCCGCGCGGAAAACGGAGAATTCAAATACGTTAAGTCATTTTCAGAAAAATGAGAGGGAATCGGCACATGCACGTCATTCGCAATACGGAAGAAATACGAAAGTTCATCGGCGAGAAAAAAACGGCGGTCGCGCTCGGCGCGTTTGACGGCCTGCATATCGGGCATTATAAGGTCATTCGCACGGCGGTGGAAAGCGGACTCACACCCGTTGTTTTCACGTTTCGGGATAACCCCGCGGAGTACCTTACAGGCACCTGCTGCTATCTCACCACCGTTGAGGAGCGCATGCGCATTTTGGAAAGCTGGGGCGTGGAGTATGTCATCATGCCGGATTTTGCACAGGTCGCAGATTGGCCCGCGGAGCGCTTTGCAAACCTTCTGCGCTTCGGTTTGAACGCGAAGCGCATCGCCTGTGGCGCGGATTTCCGCTTCGGTAAGTTCGCGGCGGGCGACACGGAGTGGTTGAAAAAGCTCTGCGAAGCCCACGGCGGCGAAATGCACGTCGTGCCCACAGTGGAATATAAAGGTGAGCGGGTCAGCGCCACGCGCATCCGTAAAGCGATTGAAAACGGCGAGATGGAAGACGCCACCGCCATGCTGGGCAGACCGTTCGGCTTCTGCTTTGAGGTCGTGCACGGCAACCACATCGGTCATACCATCGGCACGCCGACCATTAACCAGAATTTCCCGCCGCGCTTCGTGCTGCCGCGCTTCGGCGTGTACGCCTCCGCCGTGTATGTGGACGGCAAAACCTACTGCGGCGTGACGAATGTCGGCGTAAAGCCCACCGTCGGCTCCGACCACGCGCTTTCCGAAACCTGGATGCCCGATTTCACAGGCGGCGACCTGTACGGCAGAACACTGCGTCTGGAACTTTTGAGCTTTGTCAGGGACGAAAAAAGTTTCCCGATTTAGACGCGCTGAAAGCGGAGATCAGCCTGAACGAAAAAACCGCAAGAACGCTGTTTGAAGCGTTTGAAAAGGAGGCCCCCGCACATGCTCACCCAAATCGACATGAAAGAATGGGAAAAAACCTGCCGCGAAAAAACAGGACTCGGGTTTGAAACATTCAAAACCATCGCGCATTGCGATGCCGAAACGCTCGATGCGCTTTTGGAATCCGCGTCGGGCAGCATAAAGGGAACCATGTATTTCGATTGGCTCATGGAGTACCTCTCTTTGGCGCAGAGCGGCAAAAACGCCGATGTAAAAACCGTCGTTGACGACATCGACGCCCTCATCGAAATGCTGGGTATCACGCCGGAAGCGTTCGAGCGGTACTGCGGCAAAACGACCGAAGACGTCAAAGCCGCGTTTCAAACGCCGCTCACCGAGCGCGAACAGTTGCTTTTCCGCATTTTAAGCCTCAAAGGCCTGCTTGGCAGCCTCCATAACCGTGCCGCAAGCATTGAAATGCTTGAACATAAATAAGAAAACCCTCGCTGTGCTTCAAACGAACACAGCGAGGGTTTTGTATGTAAACGCAAAAATCACTCAAAATATTCAAAGCAGCCGAGCGCTTTTACGCCGGAGCTGACGTGGCAGCAAATGCTGATGGGGAGCTTGTAAAGCTCAATGCTGTTGTCATCAAAATACTTGCGTATTGTCTTGCGCCACTCGAGCGCGGGCTTGATGTCGCCGGAGTACGCCGCCGCAATGTGCACCTTTTTGCCCGCAAACGCGTTTGCAGGTCTTTTTCGAGCGCCTTCAGCATCGTTTTTTCGGCGTTTGCCATGCCGCGCACCTTCGCGTAAGCGTCCAGCTTGCCGCCCTGAATCTGCAAAACGGGCTTGAGGCCCAGCAGCGTCGCGAGCGCCGCCCCGGCCGGCGTCACACGGCCGCTCTTTTTTAAGAGCTCCAGTGTATTCACAGCAAGGTAAATGCTCGCGCTATACGCGGTGTTTTCAAGCTGCACGCAGATTTCGGCAGCGGGCAGACCCTTTTCGGCCAGCGTCAGCGCGTCCAGAACGGATTCGCGCTGCGTGATGGAAATGCGCTTGTTGTCCACAACGCATACGCGGCCGTTGTATTCCGCGGCGAGTGCTTTGCAGTGTCGCAGGAGCGCTCAGTGCCGAAGACATCGGAATGTGCACAACGGAATCGTGCGTCGCGAGCGCCTCCTCCACATCGCCGTGAGGGATTCCGGCGAGGGCTGAGAGGTGGAGACCTCTGCACCGGCTTCCAGCATCTCAAAGAAGTGCTCATACGTGCAGGTAACGCCCTCAAAATACTCCGTGCCGTCTACGATGAACGGCATGGGCAGAAGATAAACGCCCAGCTTTTTCGCTTCCTCGCGGGTGATGCCGCTGTTTGTATCGGTAACAACTGCAATTTTGCTCATTAAAAATATCCTTTCTCCGGCGGAAAAACTTCCGCGCCCATAACGCCTTTTCGCGTCGTTTGTGTTCAGTCTTTCACGGGTAAACTTGCTTTTGCACGGTCGTTTCGATAATTAACTGTTTAATAGTATACGGATTTCAAAAGCTTGTCAAGATGCACCATGTCGAAAATGTCCGAGTTTCGCAAAAAAGGCAGGAAGAGCCGTGAAAAAGTCGGTTTTGGGCCGGACGTCGTCATTTTGTACGGAACGAAAAATCTGCGCCGCAGAGGAAAAACCGCTTGCAAACTTTGAAGAATTATGCTATACTTTCAAAGTGCCCGTCCTCGGATCAGGACTAACCTTTTGGGAGACATCTCCGCAGGGATAACACCGACCCAGACCTGTGAGCGCGGCAAAATATTTTAGAAAAGGTGGAAAACACAATGCTGAAGAGCGAAAAGACAGAGATCATCAAGAAGTATGCACGCCATGAGGCGACACGGGTTCCCCGGAAGTTCAGATCGCCGTTCTCACTAAGAGAATCAACGACCTCACCGAGCACCTCCGTACCAACCAGAAGGATCATCACTCCCGCCGCGGCCTGCTGAAGATGGTCGGCCAGAGAAGAAGCCTTCTCAACTACCTCATTAAGGTTGACATCGAGCGTTACAGAGCAATCATTGCAGAACTCGGTATCCGTAAGTAATTTTTTGTCTTTTTTCAGCTGCGCGCGACCCGCGCAGCTGATTTAATATCTGCACAAAATGATTCCAAGGGCTGTTTAGCAGTGAAACGGGCGCATACAGGTCGTAAAACACGTGTGCGTCGGTTTAATTGTTAAACGGTCTGCGGAGTCGGAAAATCCCGGCTTTCGGGGGAAGGAAAATAACCTTTATGTTTGAAAATTTCAGAGTATTTGAAACGGAATTTGCCGGACGCCCGCTGAAGATCGAAACCGGTAAAATGGCACAGCTTGCAAACGGCGAGTGCCTTGTCCGTTACGGTGAGACCACCATCCACGTGGCAGCCACCGCTGCCGCAAAGCCGCGTGACGGCATCGACTTTTTCCCGCTTTCCGTTGACTTCGAGGAAAAGCTCTACTCCGTCGGCAAGATTCCGGGCTCTTTCTTAAAGCGTGAGGGTCGCCCGACCGATAAGGCGATTCTTGTCTGCCGTATGATCGACCGCCCCATCCGCCCGCTGTTTCCGAAGGACATGCGCAACGATGTTTCCATCGTCTGCACCGTCATGTCCGTTGACCCGGATTGCTCCCCGGAGATTGCCGCACTCGTCGGCACCAGCGTCGCGCTGTCCATCTCCGACATTCCGTGGGACGGCCCCATCAGCGGCGTTTCCGTCGGCCTCATCGATGGCGAGTTCATCATCAACCGACGGCAGAGCAGAGAAAGCTCTCCCAGATGGCTGTTACCGTCGCTTCCACCGATGAGCGCATCGCAATGATCGAAGCCGGTGCAAACGAAGTGTCCGACGAGGATATGTTCAACGGCATTATGGCAGGCCATGCGGAAAACCAGAAAATCATTGAGTTCATCAAGGGTATCCAGAGGGAGATCGGCAAAGAGAAGTTCTCTTACCCGTCCAATAAGCCGGACCCGGAGATGTTCGAAGAAATCCGCGATTTCGCCATTGATGACGTGAAGGCCGCACTCGATACGGATGACAAGACCGTCCGCGACGAGAGACTCAAGCCTGTTTACGAAAAAGTGCACGAGCACTTCGACGAAATTTACCCCGATCAGCGGCAAAAATCGACGAGTGCATGTATTTGACGCAGAAGTTCGTTGTCCGCCGCTGGCTGCTCGACGAGCAGAAGCGTGTTGACGGCAGAGGTATGGATGAGATCCGTCCGCTTGCCGCAGAAGTCGGTCTGCTGCCGCGCGTACACGGCTCCGGCATGTTCACCCGCGGCCAGACGCAGGTGCTTACCGTTGCAACGCTCGGCTCTACGCGTGACAACCAGCTCCTCGACGGCATCGACGACGAAGAGTCCAAGCGCTACATCCACCACTACAACTTCCCGTCCTACTCCGTAGGCGAGACGAAGCCCTCCAGAGGCCCGGGCAGACGTGAAGTCGGTCACGGCGCTCTGGCAGAGCGTGCACTTGTGCCGGTTATCCCACCGGTCGAGGAGTTCCCGTATACCATCCGTCTGGTTTCCGAGGTGCTTTCCTCTAACGGTTCCACGTCTCAGGCTCCATCTGCGGCTCTACGCTGGCGTTGATGGACGCAGGCGTGCCGATTAAAGCGCCGGTCGCCGGTATTTCCTGCGGCCTCATCACCGAGGCAGCCGCTGGATGACCATGGTCGATATTCAGGGCCTTGAGGATTTCTTCGGCGATATGGACTTTAAGGTTGCCGGTACAAAGAAGGGCATCACCGCCATTCAGATGGACCTGAAGATTCACGGTCTCACGCCGGAAATCATCAAGGAAGCGTTTGCAAAGACGCACAAAGCAAGAAATTACATTCTGGACGAAGTTATGCTGCCGGTTATCGCAGAGCCGCGTCCCGAGCTTTCCAAATATGCACCGAAGATGCTGTCCACCATTGTGCCGGTCGATAAGATCCGCGAGGTTATCGGCTCCGGCGGCAAGGTCATTCAGAAGATCTGCGCCGAGTGCGACGTTACCATCGATATCGAGGATGACGGCCACTGCTATGTTGCGGGCATAGACATTGAAAAGTGCCGCCGCGCTATGGACATCATCGATACCATCGTCAACGACCCGGAGCCGGGCTCCTATTACAGCGGCCGCGTGACGAGAATCATGGACTTCGGCGCGTTTGTGGAGATTGCCCCGGGCAAGGAAGGCCTTGTGCATATCTCTCAGCTCGACATCAAGCGCACGGAGAACGTCACGGATGTCGTCAATGTCGGCGATATTGTGAAGGTCAAGGTGCTTGAAATCGACGATAAGGCAGACTGAACCTCTCCCGCCGCGAAGCGCTGATCGACCTTGACGGTGCCGTGCCGGAGAACGTCCTGCCGGAGAAGCAGCCGCGCCGTGAGCGCAGCGACCGCCCGCGTGGAGATCGTCCGCGCCGCGACAGAAACGACAGACACTAAGTTCGATAACGGGGGACAAGCCGAGGCTTGTCCCTTTTTGTTTTCTAAACCAGAAAGGCATGATAAACGTGGAAACGAAACTTGTTTTACTCGGTACGGGAACACCAAACGCCTGCCCGTGGGCGAGCGGCCCGGCTTCCGCCGTCGTTGTCGACGGCCATGCGTACCTCGTCGATTTTGGCCCCGGCGTCGTAAGACGCGCAGCGGAAGCGTACCGCCGCGGCGAAGATGCCCTTAGACCCGATCTGCTCGATACCGCGTTCTGTACGCATTTGCATACCGACCATACCGCCGGGTTTGCGGATCTCATTTTCACCCCGTGGGTGCTGGAACGGGAAAAACCGCTGGGGGGTCTTCGGCCCGAAGGAATCCAAAATATGGCGCAGCATCTGCTCTCTGCCTATGCGGTCGATATCAATTTTCGCCTGCACGGCTTTGAGCGCGCAAACGAAAACGGCTATAAGGTGGAAGCGACGGAGATTGAACCGGGCGTTATTTACGAAGACGAACGTGTTACCGTGGAGGCGTTCACCGTCAGCACGGCACACTCGAAAGCTACGGCTATAAGTTCACAACAAAAGACGGGAAGACCGTTGTCATCAGCGGCGATACCGCCCCGCTCGAAATCGTCGCGGAAAAGGCCAAAAACTGCGATATTCTGCTGCACGAGGTCGAGTATGCCGCCGGCATTGCCGCGCGCGAACCGAAGTGGCAGAAATATCACCGCGAGGTGCATACGCTCAGCACGGACTTAGCTGAGGTTGCGAAAAAAGCGCAGCCGAAGCTGCTTGTCACCTACCACCGTATTTACCACATGAATATTCAGGATAACGCCATTGATGTCGAAGCCGAAACGCGCCGCCGCAGCGACCTCATTTTGCAGGAGATCCGCGATGCGGGCTACACGGGCAAGGTCGTAAACGGCGAAGACTTTAGACGTTTTTAAACGCCTGAGTTTTTGCAAAAAGGCTTTCTTTTTGCGTTGTTTCCATGTATAATGGAGCAGAAAAGAGAATGGGGAAAGGACGTTTTTGTCCGCGAATTTGCGGTGAAAACAAATAAAATCATGGATTTAAATACAGTAAAAACCGTTGTGGTGAAAATCGGCACCTCAACCTTGACATACGAAAACGGCAAAATGAACCTGCGCCGCATCGATAAGCTCTGCCGCACGCTGTGCGACCTGCAAAACGGCGGCCGTCGCATCGTGCTCGTCACGTCCGGCGCCATTGGCGTGGGCATGGGTAAGCTCGGATTGCCGGAGCGCCCGGACGACACCGCCAAAAAGCAGGCGCTTGCCGCCATCGGCCAGTGCGAGCTGATGTTTGCCTACGATAAATTCTTCGGCGAGTACCACCAGAATGTTGCGCAGGTCTTGCTTACAGCGGATGTCACCTCGCAGCCCATCAGCTGCCGCAACGTGGAAAACACGTTCCGCGAGCTGCTCGATATGAACGTCATTCCGATCGTCAACGAAAACGATACCGTTGCGGTCGATGAGCTCGAGGGTCGCAATTTCGGCGATAACGATACGCTTTCCGCCATCGTCGCAAGCATCATCAACGCAGACGTGCTGATGATCTTAACGGACATTGACGGCGTATACGACAAAAACCCGAAGGTCTACCCCGACGCAAAGCGTCTCAGCGTTATTGAGAAGATCGACGACGAGGTACGTGCCATGGCGGGCGGGGCAGGCTCCGCACGCGGTACAGGCGGCATGGCGACGAAAATTCGCGCCGCAGAGATTGCAGGGCGTGCAAATATCCCGACATATATCCTCTCCGGCGAAGATCCGGAGAACCTCTACCGCATTTTCGACGGTGAGGACATCGGCACGGTGTTCATGCCGTAATTTACAGAAAGGAACACAACGCGTATGACAGAACTTCAAAAAATGGGCGCTGCGGCCAAAAAAGCCGCCGCCGTTCTGCGCACCGCGGGCGAAAAAAGCGCACGGCATTAAACGCTGCCGCGGCTGCCCTGCGCGCGCGTCAGGCAGAAATTCTTGCTGCGAACGAAGAAGACCTTAAAGCCGCAAAAAGAAAACGGCATGAGCGAAGCTATGCTCGACCGCTTGGCGCTCACGCCTGCCCGCATTGAGGGCATGGCAAAGGGCTGAGGACGTATCCGCCCAACGCGACCCCGTGGCCGCATTTTAAGCGGCGAATGAGCATTCGATCCGATTGTACAGCTTACGTACGTCTGAGCATCGATTCCGATGTTACAGCTACGTACGTCTGAGCATTCGATGATGTACAGCTACGTACGTTCTGAGCCATCGATCCGA
>ENA-OQLB01000366-OQLB01000366.1-human-gut-metagenome-genome-assembly--contig:-NODE-366-length-26382-cov-3.336964_pt1 | contig 26382 bp, 42 predicted proteins | sample MGYA00242656_ERZ504813 | MGnify/ENA primary metagenome ERZ504813 (study PRJEB26092, sample SAMD00036388) | human gut metagenome | host: Homo sapiens | study: EMG produced TPA metagenomics assembly of... | reverse complement strand
AGAAAGGTCAAAGGTGAAATACCGAAAACTCGAAAATGCAATGAGCAGTGCAAATAACAGAATCGATATCCAGGACCCCTTGATATCCTGAGCGCTCGGACAGGAATGATAGGCTATCTGCGCCATGAGTATGGCAGCGACCCATACACCTGGTTCACAAAGAGCAGCGGCAGTCCCGCCGTTCTGCCAAACCTGCATGATGTACCAGCCGAGCAGGCAGACATTGAGGCTTCCGAACAGTGCCGGGGCAATGCCGATGGCTGTTTTCTGGAGCAGCGGAAGCAGGAACAGTCCTCGCGGCGTGTAGTTGACATACCCGAGCGCCTTATCCCCTTCCTCACGCTTGAAACGATAGAGCCGGAACTTATCGATGCGTGCGCCGGTGAAAAGAGCGACCAGAAGGTGCGAGAGTTCGTGGTGGATGACACCGATTGCTGTCCAGCGTGTATCGTAGCGTTCCGCAAATTCGGCACCAAACGCTTTCTCCATGAGCCAAAGACTTCCCTGCCGTCCCGCCCATTCAATCGCCATGATGATGACGACGGTGGCAATCAGAACCACGCCGCGATAGCGTCCAGAAACGCAAGGACTGCATTCATCACCCATTCACCCTCTCCTTATGGATTTTCTGCTTTTCGCAACCGCCGCAGCGGAGCAAACAGCAGTAGTGTTCGTGACGAATCAGAGCCTTGAAGTAGGAAATTTGTGTGCGTACCGCATACGGACATGTCCGGTCTTTGGCTGAACAAAGCCGTACATACTGATACCTTGCCACGAAAACTCCTCCAAAAACTACATTTCTTCGTCACATCCACATTATACCAAATGAGGTGTACTGAATACAAGCATGATGCGATTTAGTTGCATTTTGTTCACAATTTACTTTTGCCGGTGCAAGTTATATCGTTCCCGCTCAAAAGCCCTGCATGTGGGTCTGTTTCGAGCGATACCCAGCTACACCCTTCTGATGCAGGCGGAGATGCCTCAAATTCGAGCCGTACACCGCAGGAGGGTAAGTTTATGCCTTGGCTGAGACAGCTCGCTGGCATAGACGCTCGTGCGGGAAACTATGCAGCAGAGAGCAAACAGCTGCTTGAATCCGACTGCAGTACGTTAAGTTTGAACCGTGCTCTGTGCGAGACCCACTGCTGAGACAGGCAGAGATGCCCCGAATTCGAGTTGCAGCCGTAAGTAGGGTAAACATACGCATCGGCTACGACAGGCTCGTCTGCCCTAAGCGTTCTTCGCCCTGGCAGAGCATAGGCGGCGATTCCCGCATGCGACCTCTGTCGAATAGTGCTGAAGGCCCGGATGTGATGGACCCGGAACGCGGGAGTGTTAGTTCCGGTGCTGTGGTAGCCTTGTGCCGAACGGTAGCCGGTCGTGTGCCAGCGTGCAAGTGCCGTGCCGAGAGGGTTCAGCTGCGAGGCAGGCTGGTGCCGCTCCAAGGCTATCAGGTGCGCTCAGGGGAGGTTCAGAGGTCTAGTGCCGAACCGGGGCTTTCTGGGGCAATCAGGGCTTACAGGTGCTTCCCGGTTCCGTGGACTCCTGCTATCCCTCACCGCGCAGTTACGCGCAGCTGCGCTGCTGCGCTAGGTGTTCTCCGTTGTATTGGCTACTACCTGCGAAAACGCAGTTGCCGCCATACGGCGGCCTACGGGAGTTTGAGCTTAAGTGTTTGCGTAGCCACCCTACCCTACTCAGGTTCTCCCCACAGGCACTCTCAGGGGCTCCAGTGCTTTCTTAGCCGCTCTCCTACTCTTTCCGGTTCTTTCCAAAAAAATCTAAGACTCTCTTAATCTTATAGAGCTCTATATATCTAGGGCAGCACAATACCTGTTTTCTTATTGCCACCATTTTGCGTAAATTTGCGAAACAAAACGGGCTCAGCAAGCGGTTTTACCACCTGCTGGATACTTCGTCATCGTATTCACCCGGACACTCAGCAGACATCTGGAACGCGGCGTCATCTGGGAAATCCGGCTCAAAATGCTCGGGGTCGTCATCGGGTTCTGTGAGCCAAAGGTTTGCTTTTGAGTAGTCCACGCGCTTCGGCCGGAACTCATCCAGCAGCAACTCATCCATCGAGCAGACGGTCTGGTAGTCGCCGCCGAGCCGGACAGCCACGCTCAAGTTGCTGCCTTCAACGACCTGTTTGCGGGGCAGTGCGAGCGTTGCGGGAAGGTAACCGGCATCTTGAAACGGCTTCGTGATTCGGTCGATGGTCTTCTGTCTGGCGTACAGGTTAAGACGCAGCTCGGCTTTTTCGAGAACGGGCAGGAACGGATTTTTCATCTGCTCGACTGCCTCAACAGCCTTGACTTTGAGTTCATTCGTGTGCTCGACAACCCTGTCAGCAGCTGCGCGAATCGAGCGCTCAAGTTCTTCGGCAGTCTGCTCAATGACTTCCTGCAGAGCGCGGTAGACGGTCGCTACATGGCACTTGAACAGTTCCGCAATCGCCTTGACGCTCCAACCCTCGCCGGAGAGTGCCTGCATCTCGAGGGTACGGCGCATACGGCGCTTCTTTTCCTCGTCCACGATATCAACACCGCGAATTGCAGCCTGACGCTTGACAGTATCGATGCCGATTTTTAGTTTTTTAGCAATTTGCTTGATGCTCAGTTTTTCTTTGTCAAAGAGCTCGATGATGGTATCGTACATTGCCTTCTTGGCTTCGCGCTTTTGTGCCGCTTCCCAGATTTTTCTATGGTTGCGGATACGGTAATCCGGGATAACCTTATGGTCAATCAGAACGCCGAGCATCTTGCGGTCAGCAGCGGAGCTGGCAACCGGGTACAGAATTCCGTCATGAATCTGACGACTCCTGTCCATCTTTTTCTTGAAAGTATTGATGCGCAGATTTTTGAACTCTTCCTTGGTCAGACCAAGAGCCTCAGCAATGGTCTCATCCTTGAACGGATGCTTCACCCAGCTGACGATTTTTGCAACTTCCTTGTCCGGAAGCGGCTCCGCAAAGGTAGAGTTAATAAGCTGTGCCTTTTCCAAAGACGCAGCTTGGTGATAATCGCATGCTGTAGATAAGCAGTACAGCAGCACAATATGCCGTTTTCCAACAGGGGTCGTGTTTCTGCGCAGGAAATCGATGACCGCATCCCAGCGCTGTGTGATGCAGCGTTCGGCATCTCAGACCGGGGTCTTGCGATACTTCTGGCAGAAACGACCGAGCGCTCCGTATTCCATTCAAGAATACGCTTCGCAAAGCGTTTCTTTGCCCATGCGAGCTCCTGCTCATCGGTGGTATTGAAGATTTCGCGGTTCGAGACGACTGTATCGTCCACGATTCGCCACTCAACATCGATAGAATCCGCAAGGACATACAGGTCATTGAGCCGGTATCCCACTGCAGGGGCATGATAGACATGGCAGCAACGCCCGGCCTTCGTATTGAAAGTGCCTGGCAGGCGCATAATATGATTGATGCCTTTAACGGAATCATCTACGGAAGCGTACAGGTAATTGTCGCCCCAATTCACAATCTCCGCTTTCAGCATCGTGCGAATCTTGGTATGTAACCGCTTATAGATTTTCAGGGCGTGCTTGTTGTTCGGATTGACAGGGTCTATGAAAATCCAGTAAGCCGCGCCGCGTCCGGTATTGACAACAAAGCTTCCGGAAGAGCCCCATTATAAATGGCGGTGGTCAGCATCTTGCAGATGCCATCACTGTAATAGAGAGGGACACCCTCCTCATGACAGTCGATATCAAAGCCAGAGAAATCAGCTGAGAGATGCGGGAATCTGTACGAATACCGCTCTCACGCAGGGATTTGGCCCAGTACGCCGTGTTATTCGTGATGTACAGGTTCGTGGTGCAGTTATAGTATGTGAGCCGATTCGACTTTTCACTGGTCTTCGTGAAGATGCTATGCAATTCCGGCATGATAGAGTTCGGGGCAAATTGACGAATGGCACTAAGTTTGTGCCCGACACCCTCGGGCTTAGAGTACACCTGAAGAGCGCCCTCTGCTTCGCAGAACTCGTAAGTCTTGTAGAACGCAATATCGTTCTCCGTAGGGTAAATACGGCGCTCGCACTCGGGATAATCAGTATATTCGATTGTAGCAGCAGTTGCAGCTTGCATTGTGATACCCCTATATATGGCGTTCCATTGCATTGAGGACACATCATACTGTGATTTTAGTTGCTTATTTCCCATTATCTGCGGTTCGCAAGTAACCGCAAGTGGGGGCAGGCATGGCATATGGCAAGTTGCACAAGTGAATCAGGTGCATTGGATACAACCATGATTCGACAAATGTTAGCGCAGAACGGCCCGGTTCTGTCAGTGTTCAGAGCGGGAACCAGCCAGAAAGCGCCAAAATCTTCTCCGTTTTCAACAAAACCAAAAACTCCCCGGCAAAAATGCAGGAGCAAGCAAACAATATTATGTTTTCGGGACAAACAAAACATAGTATTGAGACTCGATAGCGCGGGTCCAGTCAGGAAGCAGGTCCATGACCTCGATGCACAGCTTATGCTGAGAGCGGTTGAGCAGAACGGCATCAAAATCCCACTTATCGAGAGTATCCTGAACCGTGCGTTCAGTAGCACTTTCCGAGCCAGTGCCCATCGAGATAGAAGCGTCTATCACATCGTCCGGATACAGGTCTGCGCGGCTGTCTGCGAAGTCTTGGAACCCATGGTATATCGCTAAGCCTCCGTCGTTATAGCCCGTGTATAGGCGCTGAGGATTTAGTTCGTGAAGCTCCTGCGCAAAGACAGGGTCCATCTTGTCGTAGGTCTTGTCAGGGTCATTGATAACAAAGGGAGCATAGAGAACGATGGCGGCGACCAGCACAACCGAGGTGAGAATTGTACTCCTCTTCGCCCCGCCTGTGAACCCTTCCGTGGGTCTGCCGCCGGTCTTCCACATCTTGTTTTCCTGCTCATTCATCATGACAGCGAGGAACCGAAAAATTAAAGGCGTAGTGACAATCAAAAGATAGGTGCGGATTCGTACATAGCGGGATGTAAGAATCAGACAGCAAAGTATCGGCAGAAATTCCGTGATGCGGACTTTCTTGTGCGAGGCAAAGACAATGAACAGAAATGCCAGACAGAAGAAGCAACGATATCGGCGAGCTCGCACGGTTGCCATTCCGAGACATATTTCTTTGTGGCCTCGTTGTTTGTCAGGAAGAAGTAGTAGTACAGTTTGTATGTGTAGGGATTGATGAGTCCGGTCAGAAGACTGGCGACAAAAATCTGGATATAGGTCTTGACCTTCTTTGTCTTCTGTTCGTTCTCATTGACAAGACCGAAGGTATTGATGTTGGGCAGATAGCACATCAGAATGAAAAGAACAATGAACGCGAACAGGATAGGCAAAGACCCGCCATGCAGGTTCGCCCAGAGGAAACTCAAAACCGGCAATAGCCAGCATCGTTTCGAGTCCGGGTTCCGGTACAGGTCGTTCAAGAAATAAAAAGAGACCACAAAGAGAATCATGCCGATGTTCTGAGGTCTTCCGGCCCAGGATAGCAACGCCGTGACAATGGTGACGAACAGGCAATTCTCAAACGGGTCGCGCAATTCTTTTGCCCAAGCGTATTCGATAAAGAGTGCGTACAGGAACGCGGTGATGAAGGAATAGATGAGCAGTCCTACCACGGGATTAGAAGAAATGCACGAGACTGATAGAGGATGATGCTGCTTAGCATGAATGCGCGGTCTCTGTCAGCCTAAATCCTGAGATATCCAGGAGAAGGCATCTGCGACCGGAATAGTGTGTGTAGAGCAAATTTCTCTGCCGAGAACGATATGCCAGTAATAGTCGCTGTCCCCGATTCCGCCCAATTCAATGAGCAATACACTGAAAGCGGCTGCAATCAACGCGGCAAAGAAATAGAGCGTCTTATACCGCTTTTGCGAATGATGCATAGGATGTACCTCCAAAACGAAAAAATGGGCAGACCCAAAAGGTCCGCCCGCCGTAATGGTCATACTTCAATACTATGCCGTTCGCAAGATTCGGCAACTATTTTAGGATTTTCCGCTCTGACAGTTGTTTCAGGAGCGTGGTGTACACATGATTGTTTATGCAATAGTCGTGCCCGAAAAATTCTTCGTCGCTCTCCCTTAATGCCTTCGCCAGAGCGCTGCTACGGCAGGGCTTCTGGAATATCCCGCATCGCAATGCACGATAATCTGAGAAACTTCGTCAACATACTGAAGAAGTGCATCTACAATACATCCGGCGTCCTCGTCAGACATAGGTTTGAGCCATGCACGCTTTCGGCAGTGTCGATGTCATCGAACTGGAGGTATTCGATATGCCGGATATTCTCGTTGTCGGCCTCGTTCATGATGAGCGGTAGCTTATCGTTAGTGCTGGAAATCGAAATGATGAGCGTAGGTTCGTCGATGTTTTCGGCATCATACTCGGGTCCATACCCCAAAGCTGCAGCAAGGCACTGGGCACGATACATCACTTTGATTTTCATACTATCCCCCTTTTGTCTCCATCAGGGATTTCGTAAAATTCAGCCGCCATACGGGATTCTGAAATAGTCCAGATATGCTTTGAATCTGTCCTGTGCCGTTAAGCAGGTATCCACCAAATACCCATGCTCATGGTTCCATTCGTGAAGCCCGCGATAATAGAACATCTTCAAGTCATCCTCGATAATAAACGGGACAATGTTGTTTTTAAGACATTCCTTGAAAAGGATAAGTCGGCCAATACGCCCGTTGCCGTCTTGAAACGGATGAATGCACTCGAAGTCATGATGGAACGCAATGATTTGTTCGAGCGTATGCTTCGGGACGGTATTATAGGCAGACAACAACTCGGAAATCTCCGCTTCGACTTTTTCCGGAGCGGTGGTATCTCGCCCGCCGACCTCGTTAGGAACGCGTTTATATTCGCCAACAGCAAACCAGTCTTTCCGGGAATCGCTTGTGCCGTTTTTTAGCGTGAGATGCAGGCGCTTGATGAGCGTCTCCGACAGCGGATACATAGCGTTGTCAATGACCATGTCGATACATCGGAAATGGTTCGCGGTCTCGACAACATCATCCACATTTACAGCCCCGCTCTCGAACCCGATAGTATTCGTCTCGAAAATATAGCGGGTCTGGTCATGCGTCAGGCGGCTCCCCTCGATATGGTTTGAGTTGTAGGTCAAATCAACCTGAATCTTGTGATAGATTCCGCCTTTCCTCTGCTTCTTTTTCTCTTCCCGAAGAACGGACAACAAAGCATTCTCGATTTTTGCATTTGTCCGTTTTGGCTTCTCTGCGTCTTCCGGGATTTGCCATGCCTTACCGGCAAGAACTGCATTCGGAATTTTGCCGATAGCGCAGTAGTTCCGAACCGACCGCTCCGATAGATTCCATTTTTTTGCCGCATCAGCGACCGAAATATAAGCCATACTGCCACCTCGCTTTAGTATAGTATACAATGATAACGGCAAAATGTCAATTTTGCAAGAAGTAATCCTATATTTTGCCGATGAATAGCAACAAAAATACCGCCCACAGAAAGTGAGCGGCTTAATGTAAGTGTTTTACAGTTCCCACCGCACCTTATACGCAGCGAAAGCAAGTAAAACAGCGACTATAAAACTGACCTTGCAGACGCAAGACAGGATTATCTCGAATCCATGCAGAAACGCCTCGTGTGCTTTCAGCGCACCAGTTGCCTCCAGGAATATGGCTACTGGAGACATACCGACGACTTCGATGACGAATCCAACGGCGCAAATCATGATTGCTGCAAATGCGATTCGGGTGAGAACGGACGAGACAGCAGATGACTTTGGAGGCTTTGCAAAACGCTCCGCTATAGCGCGGTCATCGCGCAGTTTGCTGTATATGACAGATGCAACAGTGGCAATGGTGAAGAACATCAAAATATTCCCGCAAAGCGAAATAATACCGTGAACTGCCACCATGACAGCATTCGTGTCAGGAACAAAAAGACCGGCAATGCGATAAGCAATGGCAAAAGCAACCATGAGAGTTGCAGATGCAACGGTTCCGAAAAGAGATACAGCGATGGGCTTGTCGATGAGATTATCTTTGCGCATAGTGTGGCTTCTCCTTAGAGCCTGAAAAATTGAGTGTGTGATGTGACGGACTATACAAAGCGCAAAAGCGCTATGTAACGAAGCAAGGTCGAAGACTTCTTAGCCAACAGCCCCGTAGGATGCGACGCCGGCCATCAGATATCCGTTCTTGTTACCGACCAGAGCGGTCGCTGCTTTCTCAGCAAAGCCGATATAAGCATTCATGACGGAACTATCCGAAAGGCGGTATGCATCCAAAGATACAGGAGCAGTGATAAGAAGATTGTTGAACATGTCAGTGTGCGGTGCCCAGCCGTTCAAGGAGCAGAGTTTCTCAGCTTTTTCCTTGTCTGCTGGTGCTGGGACAACTGCCTTCAAAACGAGATTCACTTTCCCGTCAACAACGGGAATACTGCGGCATCGACGCCTAATACCTTGAGCATCTTTTTAATCCTCCTTGCGTTTAGTCCTCGGTGAGAGAAACACCGAAAACTGCGTAGAAATTGTGATAGCTTCCAAAATCGTTCTTTTGCCATTCACCGACAACATACAGCGGGTTTTCCTCGATATCGCGGACGCAATCATCAAGGGTGTAAGCGACAGCGATGTTCTCGGGACGGTTTTCCTTGTCCTCTTTGAAGAGTTTGTCGGCTGCTGCTTTGGCGGCTTCGAGCGTAGAATAAACCTTGTCGCAGCTGCGACGCGGTCAAACTCGCCATCGTCCTCGTTTGAGTAGTACGACAGGATGATAAAGAGTTCTTTTGGGTCCGGATTCTTCAAGGCAGACACGCATCCGTTGCACCGGCAGCATAACCATAGCAGTAGGCTGCATTGTAGCACTCCTGGTCTTCATAGCTGTTTGCTTCACGCTCTTTGTCTTCGATAGCTTTGCGGACAAGTATTTCATTGTTGTTCATAATGCACCTCCAAGTGCTTGTTTTGCTGTAAACAAAAAAGGCAGACCTACCACGAATGGTAAGTCTGCCTTAGTGAATACAGAATTGTGAATCGTACGAACGCAAATAGCGCCTAAGTAGATGGTATCTATCGTACAATTTCAATTCTATGCGGTTCGCAAGTGGTGTCAACAGAAATACCGGCTACTTTTCAGTGGTCGGTATAATGCTATTAGCCCTTGTATCCGCTGGAAACCTTCTTAGCAAGGTACACCTGACCCTTAGGGGTAATCAGTGTCTTGCGTGCGGTATGGGATGCTTTGCCGATGTAATATACCGTTTCCTTGACCTCAAAAATCCCCTGCTGGATGTACTTCTGGTAGGCAATATTCGAGGCGTCAATGTACTTCTCTTTACGCAGCCAAGCCATCAGGCGATTTCGACCGATGTTGATGTGGTCGTTGGCAAGGCATTTCGCAAACTCGCCAAAGTCCACGCTGTTGACTGAGGCGCTGACAGCGCGGTGGAAGTCAACGCTTTCCTGCTGGACACCGATGACCTTGTCCTGATTCTTGACGGCTTCCAGAGAAGTCACAAGCAAAGCTTTGGTTTTAGCATCCGTATTAGGGAGCCACTGGTCCACAAAAACAACAGGGTCGTTCACATATCCGCCGGTCTGACGAATCGTGGGCAGCAGTTCATCGAAAACCCACGTCTCGAACTGTTCAGCCTCAGGCTTATTGGAGCGGCAGATGAGTCGGTATACATTCCCTTCCGAGATGAACTTGACAATGCGGGGAATGCCGCCAACCTCAACGCGGCCGGACTTGATTCCGTCCTGACGGCAGTGGATGTTCAGCTCGCGGGTTATGTTCGTATACCCCAATGCCTTGCAGACATCCACAGCGCAGAAATAAAACTTGTTGTTCTCCTCGATAATACGGAGTTCACCAAACACTTCAGACAGGAAAATCTCAGGTACGCGGTTCATATATAAACACTCCTTTAAAATTTGAGTGGGGTAACAAACCGTTACCCCACCATGATATTTTGACGATGATACGAGCGAATGGTTTTTAAAAAAGTTTTCGCGAACGCTTTTTATACGTTGATTGCGGCTACTTCTTCGCCGCACTTGGAGCATGTGAACAAATCCTCGGCATCAGGTGCATGGGTTACTTCATCGCAGTCAGATTTGGCTTCGATAAAGTCGCCGTCTTCGTCCACCAGCCAAGTTTGGGTTACGTGCGCGGTGCGATGAATGTAGTGTTGCTGCATTTAGGGCAAGGACCGATTTTGAGAGCCATAGGTCAAGCCTCCCTCTTCCAGAAAATCTTGTCGCCACGGAACGCAGCGATTTCTTTCACGAAAGCGAATGGGAACATTCCGTCTTTACACTCGACGTTTATCCCGTTGTCTTTCAGGAACTCATAATAGCCTTCAAAAGAATCAGGATACTTGAAACCAGCCTCAGGAAGAATCGCTTCATCGAGATTAGCCCCCGTATAGCCGAAGAACTTGGAATCAAAACTACCGACAAACTGCTTTCCACCGATGTCCAATGTTACTTTTACCTGACCGGACTTGGGAACCGAATCGTGAAACAGTTTTGCCTGAATCAAATCCTCGCTTGGTGCTTTTTTGTATTCGGCAAGTTTCTGTTCTTTGTATCTTTCGATGGATACCTGTCGGCGAATGTGCTTTAAGCTCCACTCCTGTTCTTCAAGCATCTTCTCTACATACTCTTTCGCCCACTCACTCTGATTGGCGAGAAACAGTACAATGGCATCGCTGGAAGAGATAGGATTTGCCGTAAAGGAAATGTTGTTAAACATATGGCGTTTTTTTGCCAAAGACAAATTCATATTTGGCTTCGGCTGTGCCCGTTTCTTTGATATCTGTGTCCACGTAGCAATCCGTAAACGTTTTGCGGGTATAGTTCTCCACTTCATCGTGCATCTGATTCGCAACATCCTCATAGGACATGGATGCGATGCCGAAGCGTTCGTTGAAGAAGTTCTTCAAGTCGCAATAGATTTTCCCATTGGTCACAAATGCGATGAAGTTGTACTCTCCAAAAGAGAAAAAATCATTCCGTAAGCATCCGTTCGATACGATTGCTTTTCGCGCATAAATCGCATCAACACAGTTTTTCCCTTCGGCAACTTTTACGCGGATAAAGTTGTAAAAGAGTTTGTTATCTTTTTTTAAAACACCCGCGTAACTTTTGATGCCTCTGTCTCCAATAAAGGCATCCATTTCCTTTCGTGTAAGAACCTTATTGGGGTTAAACACTTCATCTTCTGCAACAAAAAAATTAGTATTCATTTTCCTTCTCCTTTTTTGACGCACAGGTCAAGAATCATTTGTCGGAAAACAGTACAGGGATGACGATGTACTGTTCGGGATGCGCGATGACATCGTTCAGTTCGGTATCGTCCGGATAGCATTTCCATTCGATGCCGTTCTTGTCCCACTTCTTCAGAGCGTATCTGGCGGTTTCAAGAGCCGCGTGCAGTGCTCGTTTCTTCATGTCTTCTGCAAAAGAAATGAGCTCGCTTGCTTCTCGATAACCGAGGATGATATCGAACACATCCACGGGCGTCGGAACGGTTTCTGTCGGGCTCATCCCGTTCGCATCGTCCTCAATGCAGATTATCTTTCCGTACAGGTTCGCCAGAAGTTCGGTCTCGCCATGGCTTTCCGAAAGAGAACCTTTAACGAGGCTGGCATCGGTCTTGATTAAGCAGTTGAAACTATACATACTATTCTTCCTTTCAAAGTGTCTGCAAACAAAAAGGCAGACCTACCACGAATGGTAAGTCTGCCTGAGTGAATGCAGAATTGTGAATTGTACGAACGCGAATAGCGCCTTAGTAGATGGTATCTATCGTACAATTTCAATTCTATGCGGTTCGCAAGGAACGTCAACAAAAAGAGGCTGCTGCACAAGGAAAAATCCAAGTGCAGCAGCCTCTTTGCCCTTATTCCACCTCCATTTTATCCCTCTGCAGTTCGAATGCTTCGTTCGTGCTGCAAACTTTTCCGGCGTCAACAAAAAATCCCGCCCACCAAACGGTGGACGGGAAAAGTGTCAATGCTTCTTATCAGCTGTGCAGCTATTCCAGAAAGCATCGTCAAGCTGCGTACGGGTCAGGATGTAGCAGGTGTCGCGGTCGGCTTTGTCGGTCAAGACATAGCCAGTTTCGGTCTTCTGAACCTCGACATCCTTTACATCTTTCTTGATGATGTTGCGGAAAAATTCGGAAGCGGTATCCGTTTCAGAACTGAGCAGGACACTGCCGAGAAATTCCTTTTCCTCTCCGCGAATACGGGTCGCGGTAAAAATGCTCTTATCGGTCATAATAGTTCCCCTTTCAGATTTGCAATACTTTTATCGGCAAGCGAAGTTTGGGAGCCGTGTTGCCAAGGATATTCTCCCAAAACGCTTCCCTTTCCTCATACTGATATCCAGCTTCAACCAGACACGGCTTGAGTTCTCTTATAGCTTCCGGGTCAGTGGCAATCGAAAACGTGGTATAATTCTTGTCGTCGATATACCACCCGGCAGGAAGGTTTTCGGGGTCTTCTTTGCTTGCTTCATGGTAAATAACGACGCCGCCGTTCATCTCTTGGAGGATGCCAAGCGTAATGCTCGTTTCAAGGATTTCACGAGCAAAAAGCTCATTCAGCATCATCAAGCACCTTCTTTCCCTTTGCATCGAAGCGCGTATCCCACTGAGCAATTTGGTCGTCTCCGGTAATGCCACGGAGGCTCAGCAAGCAGCTGTTTTGCGGATGACACCAGATAGTGCTGGGTGCTTCGTTTTCAAGGAAGGCACCACAAAAGGGGCAAGGCTTTTTAGGACTGATTTTGTTAAGTCGCAGCATGCTCATACCTCCTCGTAGTCGATGTCGAACAACTCGAACACCCCAATGACCTGAATGGCGTAGCAATCCGCGACCATGATACGGTCACCGCCATCGATGTCGTAAGGAACATCGCGCTTGTCCAGTAACCGGCATGCACGGTCGAATTCTTCTGCGTTTTCAATGTAGAAACGAGTCATGATTTGCACTCCCTATTGATTTTTTATGCGTAAAATTGCGATTTAGGCGGGGCTGTCGGCTTTCTCGGCAGGTCCGAGGTACTCGAACTCGGCAAGGTCATCAAGAGACCGCTGATTTTTCAAGCAATAATCGTGAAGAAGGCCAACGATAGCGGTTCGCGTATTAGACGGCATTGCACAATGCTCAACCGAGAAACATACGCTGGTACTATCCTCAAAGCCTGTACCGTCCGAACCATCGCTGGTCTTTTTGAAGGTTGCCTTATAGGAGCCGATATGAGATGCGCGGTTCCCCTTGTCCACAGCCTCTGACAAAAGAGAATCGAGTTCCTTGCAGCGCTCCTGAGCGATGTAATACTCGCTCATCTTGATGGGTTGCACATAATCGGGCAATTTTCCGGAGTTGTGACGCGCAGCCTGGGTGGAATAATACCCGTAAACATTACCGCAGCCGTCATCCCACATGGCGATTTGGCATTTCCCGCAATACGGAAAATCCATGAACACCATTTGCTCGCCGTCAGAGAATAGGGGTTGATATGCGATGTAACTTCCTCGTGCCAGCGCTTATTCATGGGCGAGTTCTTCTTGAACACGCATAACCCACTCTCCGACTTTTCCTTCATGAGCTGTGCGCCAAACCATTCTTCGTCATTCGGCGGAAGTTTCACGGTAAGGCGCATGTTCGTGGAAAAGCTGTAATCGAAGTCCCTGTTACGCGATACGAAGTATTTGTCGATGAACGAGGATGCGAACCCGACAAATTTGTCCAGCTCGTTCTTTTGTTTGAAGTACTTGCGGTACATCTCAGAGTCGGGTTTGACCAAAAATGCTATCTCTGTCATAGTTCAACATCCTCACTCATCCATCGGGATGGCATCCGTCACCTCATAGTGACAGTTTCGCATGGAATCGCCAATTCTACTGGCAACATCAGCGCTCATGTTTGCATCGTCGTTATTTAACGCCTGACTTACCTTTTCGATTGCATCATCAGGACTCTCGGCGTCGATGCAGACCGTCGTGGAAACAGAAATGACAACATTGTAGGTATTCATGGTAAACTCTCCTTATTTTTTCTTTGTATCAATGGGATTCGGATTCTTGTATTCAGTCCAGAGGAAAAGGCGCTCCACGGGTGCCAGGATATTCGTGTCCGTGGCTTTCAACAGCGTGTTGGCACCATCGTCACAAGAAAACGGATACGGGTATGTGGCAACCATGTCATCTTTGTTGACAGTCAGATAGTGCTTATTCAGGACATAGTAGGAACCCGTAGACCGGGTCCTAACCTCGTGCCCGGAGCACCAGACGCGGATGCTGCAATAGCGTTTTCCGGTTACCTTGTCATCGACTTCTACCAATGCGGCCAGAATCATCTCATCGGGCTGCGTACGGTAGATTCGTGCATCTCCTCCTCTGTTCTGATAACGGCGGGCTTGATGTCGTACCGTCTGATATCCTCGCGCAGAAGCTGCTCACCGGCACTGTGCAGAACTCCATGATAGGATAGAAGTCACCCGCTTCTCGGCCATATTTCTCCCCTGCATGTGCGTAACAGCGGCAGGATAGAAAATATGGTTGTCGATAGGCTTCTCGTATTCTTTGAGTCCCTGATGTGTGAACGCGAATCCCATGGCTTCATAGTTGTTGCTCATAGGAGTGACCTCCACATGGTAGGATGCGACATGGGTCACTTCCTTGTATGCATCCACATAGTCGGCTTCATCAACGACGGACGACAACATTTCCGGAATATCCTTCTTATCCATGTCCCGCAGCTTTTCATACGGGATGTACGGCAAGCTAGGATTTTCCTTGTTGTATTCCTGAATGGCATCGTCATCGTCAAGGCCGAGCCGTGTCTGCACAAGTTCACTAACTGACGAATATTCATTACCCTTTTCGTCATAAAACCTGCTGTAATCGATTTCTTGACCTTCAATGACAGCGTCATCCAACTTCATGGTATCCTCTTTCGGAAGTTGCTGTTCAAGGACATGAATTGGCATATTTGTCCCAAAATTGTCCACGGAGCCTTCGAACTGCAGGGCGGCAAACCGCTTGAGATACCAGCCATTCTGGGGGTCAACCTTCACGGTCGTTTCAGAGGTAGCTATGAGCTCTCTTGCTTTTTCGTTTTCGGTCATAATAAAACACTCCTTTTTGAAAATTTAAACAAAAAGGCGGGCCTCTCGTGATGAGAAGTCCGCCTTAAAGCGAAATTGTGAATTGTACGAGCACAGAATGCCGTTTATGAATGGTATCTATCGTACAGTTCTAATTGTATTCGGTTCGCATAAATAGGCAAGGGAGAAAAGCGATTTTCTCTCCGAATCATGTGATTCCGAACACCTTTGCGTTGTTTTTATCCTCGCGCTGACGCTGCTCGGAATAGGTCATGGTGTTTTTATTGGAATTGAGGTATGCGAGTTCCTTCTCGGCATCCTCCTTGCTTTCAAACACCGTGACATTCAGCAGCTCATTCGGAAGGTCGAAGTAAATCTCTGTGCCGGTATCGTCCTTTGTGGCGATATCGACGGTGACGGTACATTTCGGGCAACCGGTATCCCCTTTGCTGTGAGAATACCCGCGCCACACCTGCACATTTGTGATAGTGGCGGGATAAATCACATTCTTGCTGCGGGACTTGGAATAGGTGCGGTTGTTCTTATTACGGCCGCGAACCTCTGTGATGACCCATACGGGCTTGTCAATCAACGCTAAAGCGTTGGAAAGGTTGATGTCGTTAAACATTTTTGTCGTTCTCCTTTTTTACTATTATTCTCTGATGGCGATAGGCGGAGTCTTGTCGAGCAGCGTGTTGATGTTCCAGCCGCAAAGGGTCAAGAGCACCTCAGATGCGGGACTCTGATTCCGGATATCGTTTGCCAGGCGAAACCCGATGTGTGCATAGGCATCATCATCGCTTGCAATTTCGTTTTTGACGGTCTCGGCAAAATTTTCAGCCAGTTCCGCGTTGTCGGCGATGACATTCATGGCCTCGTTCACGACGCGGTCCTTGACTACGAATGCGTCATCGGCAAAGTAGTCACATTCCGGGCAATGCGGTTTAGCCCTCACACCGCTGGATACGGAAATCAGCTTGCAGCCACACGAGGGGCAAGTAAAAAAATACGGATGATTGGTCGGTAAGGTCATAAAAATACGCTCCTTTTTGATATGGTTTTGGAAAATTGTGCGCAGACAGCATTGGGGTCTGTGCGTTGTTGGGCACGGGAAACGATTGCTCCCCGCAGATTAGATATTGGGACTTTCGTAGTCGCACAGCTTGCCGTCAACCAGTTCCCACTGCATATGACCGCCTTGGCAAAGCACATCGAATCGTGCATAGTTGAAGCTTTCACTGACATACAAGGGTTTTCTGGTTTCGGCCTTTGCAAGCCGGACAGTTCCGTGTCGGTTCGACTCATAAGTCTCCACATCCGGATGATGACGAGCTTTGAGGCGTTGAAGCCGAAGCGGGCAGCAATGAATACCTCTGCATCGGACTGCACAGCGAACAGATTTTTGCCGTTTCTTTCACAGGCTGCGGAAAGGTTGCGATAGAAAGTATCGCAATAATGAGTTCCGTACTTGATGGATGGTTTCCAGTCCTCGAGGGTATCAATTTTCTTTTCCAGTTCCTTGATGGTACTGTTCAGACTTTTGATTTCCGCAAGCCGGTCCTTCAACAGATTCCGGATACCGTCTTTTTTGAGCCACTGCTTGCAGAAAACCTGCTTGTCTTCTTGACAAGCCATGTATGCGGCTTCAATGACGTTGTATTCCTCCGAGGTGACTTTTACCTTCGTAAGCTTCTCAAACTCTTGCTGCATCATGATATTTCACGCTCCTTTACTCACTATAATCAAGCCGCTGACCACAGACAGGGCAGCGGTCATAGTGAGGGTTCTCGTAGTAGCCGTCGTTGCAGTCTCCGCCAAGGTCAGCATTGCAATGCGGGCAGAGATTCGGCGACCAGCTTTTAGAGATGGGATGTTTTGGAATCTGCAGTTCGCAGGCTTCAATGGCCGTCATCAGAGGAGAAGTTCCTCTTGCGCCCATGAGACCGCCGTTCAGAAGGTTTTGCAGATATCGAACGGCATTGCGGTATTCGTTCTCAGAAATCATTCGGACGCCGCCTCCTTACCGAACAGTTCGGAAATGGCATCGAGGATTTCCTGAGCATCCTTCACCGGCTTCTCCTCATACCCGCGCCACTCCTTTTGTAAGAACTTCAAGTCTTCAATGATTCTAGAGCGGGTCACATCATCCATCAACTCAAAAGCTTTGCTCCAGAGGCTGTCAACCCTCAGAGCGCTAAAACGAGGACCGTAGCAAAGTTGAAGCGTATCAATGTCCTTTGCCAATGCAAGGCATTTCGCGTAAGTACACGAAACTTCCTGCTCACGCTTGCTGAGTTCACCGTCGAAAGTGTTTCCAACCACATGAATATCGGAGCAATCCCAAAGGAAAAGGGGGTCACTAAGACGGTTGGGCTCACAGGAAACAACCGTAAAGCTTGTCAGCGCCTCGTCGTACTTCACAATACCCTTGTAGCGCTGCAAGTGTTTCGTGTCGGTTCTCTGCCAAAAGGTGATGATGTCGTCCTCAAAGACGGGGGTCTCCAACACATCATCAACTCCCGTATACTGCCCTACTGTTTCAGCATATACAACATGCTTCTCAACCTTCGGGTCTTGGGTATAGATGATGGCGCGTTCATAGCTTTGTTCTGAGGAAAGATGCCGCCTGTGACCCAGATGCCGGGCAGAGGCTTACCGGATATGGAGGTCTTCTCCCCTTTGCGCCGAGTCTGACCACGGAATAATATTTTTCTGGTTGCCATATAAATACTCCCTTCTACGCAAAAAGGCGGGCCTCCCGATTCTTCGGAAAGTCCGCCTCAGCGAAATTATGAATTTTTGTACGAACACAAAAAGTGCCTTAGTAGATGGTATCTATCGTACAAATACCATTCTAGGCGGTTCGCACACTTTGGCAAGTAAAAAAATGCCGCCCATCCAAAGATGAGCGGGGAAAATGTCAATCAAATTGCTCCATGAGTTGGCTGAGCCACATGGGACGATACGTTCCAACAGGAAGAATCTGTCCGTTACGGTATTCTGCCACGAGAACAAATCCGTTGTCATTGTCGAAAAACTTGGCTTCATCGCAATACGGAAGAATTTTGAGGACATCTTCGAAACGATGAGAAAATCGAGCTTTGACATCTTTGGCGGGGATATCGTGTCCACCGCGTTCTACGCGGTTTTTGATTCGCCGAATACTTTCCTCGGCAGTGTCCAAACCGACATAGTACAGGCGAATATAGTATCCTGCCTCCTTTGCGCGTTTGCAAAGCCGTTTCGGATATCCCCAGAAAGAGTTGTCTCCTGCGTGAAATTCACGCCGTCCTCTAAGGCTTGCTCGATACGTTTGACGGCAAGCTTGCCGCCCTCGTACTCGTCGCCGCCGCATTGAACGGTCAGCTTATCAGGGTCTACCACAATACCAAGGTCGCTGCGTTCGGAGCGCAAAGAACCGGTTAAGCTTGATTTGCCTACACCATCCACGCCGCCAATAAGAGTGCAGATTTTCACGATATCACCCCTGTTGGATTATACCACATCGTGTCATATACGCGCAATGTGCTTTGAGCACGACCTCGGATTTCCTGCTTACATTAGCGTTGAAAATGCCGCCCATCCGAAGATGAGCGGCAAATCTTTTTCTTATTCCTTCGACCCCATGAGAACTTCGCCTTCTCCGGAAACAACGACCCAGCCTGTATCTTTACGGTATTCAGCACTGAACAGGCTTGCGAAGTTGTACTCCGGAAAATTCGATGTATTTCAGCGAAAATGTCAGCTGCATATAAGCATCCGAAGAAGTGCCGTTGCAGTCATTTTCCAAAGAAATAGTGAATCCTCCACGACTGAAGTCATGGGCTTCCCGCCCCTTTTATGGGTAGCGGCGTCTAACGAAAGATACGGTAATCCCTCAGCTCAAGCGTCCAGACGGAAGCCATCACCGCAAGAAAACTAATAACTCAGTTAGCATCTGTACATCTTACGCTGCCTGTGTACTGAGTTTTTTAAGCTCAGGATACAGAACTTTAAGCGTGGCAAGTGTAACTTGGATTCTACGCTCAACATCCGGAACATTAGCCGAAAGCTGAGACCTTACCATCGCTGGCAAGGGTTTTAGCAACTCTCTGACAAAGTAGCGAGCGCCAATATTGTAACTCGCACTTAGGTCACAGTTGTATTGTTTGCCGCTTGCAAAAGTTGCAAGAGCACGATTGGTTTCATCACGCTTAAGAGCACCGCTGCCATCAAAAGCAAGTTTGCTTGTGCCCCAAGCGCAGATACGCGAAATCCGGATACCGCAGCGGTGTGCCTTCTGTGTCACATAATCCTGTATGGAATTACGTTTCCACATTGTCAGCTTTTGTGCTTTACTGCCGCCGTGCTTTTTGCCTGTAAATGACAAATGTTCAAAAACAATCACATCTACAGAATAAAGCACAGCAAATTCAGTAATCGCAGCAGCGACCTTTTTCGCTATATCGTTATTCAAGGCTTTGGCGTAACGCCACATAGCTGCAGCGCTGTTGGAACCGTGCTCCCTTTGCTTACGCTTGATACGGTTAAGCACATGATATAGATGGTCTTTTTCACTCGGAAATTGATAAATTTTCTTGCAAGGACAGTTCCATCAGCAGTCATGATGCTGCACACGGCGTCAGTATTGAGACCAAGGTCTACAGCGCAGATACGCCTGTCTTGAATTACAGTTTCAGAGAGTTCTACCTTCTCCACGAAAGCGAAGCGGAGAAAATATTTTCCGTACTTCTTTTCGAGAGTGGGAGCACTCTTTTCGCAATGCGACCAGTATTTCGTGATATATTTGACATCGGTGGCACGCATCGCAATAGGAATCCAAACCCAGTCATTGTTTTTATACAGCTTCAGATAGCACTGATTGGGTTGGTTGCTTTCTTCGTACATAACAGTCCTATAAAAGCTGGGAAACAAAATCTATCGCATTGAAGTTTTGGCTCCTTGCCAACCTTGCCATTTGTTTCCCAGTTCTTATAGTTGCTGTAGTAGCTACTTACAGAACCAAGTGCTGCTTGAATGGCTGCTCTGCGCAGGTAACTGGGAAACTTATAAAACTTGGCATCGAAGTTGTACTTAGCCTTACTATATTTGGTTGTATGTACAAGTTTCTCCGCAAAATTGAATCGCGGTTTTGAGCCCTCGATAGCAAGAATGGCTGACCACTCTTTGCTAAAACAGTGAATCAAGAAAGAAACGGCTTCGCGATAAATCTTTATAGTATTATCGAACATTTTCTGCTTTTTGATTTCCACGGCATAGCTGGAAGTGATTTTCACTGCGAAGCCTCCTTTCATCAATTTCTTGTTTTTTGAGATGCAATGTATTCTTGTACTTGTTTGCGTGTGTTATCACTGACGGTTGCAACAAAGTAGCTTGGGTTCCAAAGATGCCCGCCCCAAAGTTGCTTCTTTAAGTCCGGATTGGCGATAAAAATAGCTCTTGCACTGTTGCCTTTAAGCACTTTTATCATATCCGGGATAAAATGCTGCGGTGAACACTCCACTAACAGGTGAATGTGGTCAGGCATGCATTCCGTTTCCGCAATATTGATTTTTATGGTCTCGGCAGTCTGCTGCAGAGACTCTTTTAGCGATTGTTCTGTTTCGTTTACCAAAACTGGTTTTCTGTACTTTGTACACCACACAATATGATACTGAATATTGTAGACATAACCTCTACCATATGACAGGTTATTATTGACGAACATTTGCATAATATCACCACAATTATTATACCATATGTGAGGTCACAAATCAAGAGAAAAGCCGCCTAACTCACGACTGAAGTCACGAGAATGCGGCGGCTTGAATATTCAACGCCGATGCTGTAATAGTGGCGGACAAACTCAAACAGCGATTCCCAGTCGATGCCGTTGTAAAATTCAGTCAGCTTCTCACCATCGCGAAGCTGGTAGGTTTCGGTGACCATATGCATTTCGTATCACTCCTTTGTTTTTTGGTATGTATTTTCAAGGGCTTTCTCGTCCAAAGCAAAATACTTGTGCGTGAACCAAAAATCTGTCGGTGCCCGCTCTGCGTCTGGGAACAGAGAGTTGCCTACTACGACAACTCCCGGAACGCCAATACAGCACATCTGGATGTAGCACATCTTGCAGACCAGAGGGTCAATGTCTTGTGCCACAAACAGAACATACTTGTCCCAGTCCGGGTCAGTGGATTCCAACTGCTCGCGCATCACATTGTACCCCGCCAGAAGCAGGCATCCGGCACCACAGCACGGGTCGTTCACCCGCAGGATACGGGACTTGTCCAGAACAAGAGAATCCGGCATGTTTATGCGTGCATCATCTGTCCGACATTGTACGGCGTGAAAAACTGCCCTGCTTGGCTTTTGCTTAATCCGAGATTATGGTAAACGGTGCCAAGAAAATCCTGCTCAGGGTTTTCCAAGAGCGCGGTCATTGTGATGGCGGTAAGCACAGCAAACTGCTGTACGGTCTTCTCATCGTATTTCTGGACGATGGCTTTGTACCGTTCCTCTCTTGCATCCCTGCACCGCAAATCACAGGTGTTCGCAAGTGCAATGGCGTGCATATCGATGTAGTCGTACCAGAGTTCGCTGCGACCGTATCGGGCGCTCATCTCATGGAAAGCCTTGATAAACTCTTCGACCGGAGAAACTGGTCTTTTTGGGTTGCTCATAAAAACTCCTTTCATAGTAAAACAAAAAGCGGACCTCCCAAAAATCGAGAAGTCCGCTTATTTGCAGATTGTGAATTGTACGAACACAATTGTGTTTTTGATGGTATCTATCGTACAATTACTATTTTATGCGATTCGCATATCTGGGCAAGTACCGGCTACTGGATTTCAGCTTTCAGCCATTGTAAATACTGGTATCGTTCTGCTTCGCTCTGAATCCCCTGAAAAGCGAAAGTTACGAACGGCACATCCGTGCAATGGTTGTACAGCCACGGTTCGAGGGCGAGTGCCTCAAAAATATCATTGTAGCAAGTATTGCGCCGATAATATTCGAGGTTTTCATCTTCGATTTCGTAGTCGAACTTTGCGCGGATTTCTTCCGCCGTATAGTTTTCGGCTTTTGCGGCGGCGTTTGCAAAGAACGGGATATTGCCTTCCTTCCAGTCGGAAAGCGGATAATCCTGGTCGCAGGAATTCTGGAAATATACACTCAGCGGCCATTTTTCGCTTGCGTTCTCAGGCGGCATCATGACGATACCGAGCAGCTTGTGCTCTTCCCAATACAGAAAACGGAAGGTAAACAATGCCTCAAGCCAATACCGGTCAGCGGTATCCGCAAGCACATCGGCTCTGCGGTTTTTGCTTTCCTCATCCGCAATATATCCGGTACGAACCGAAGGGATATAATACCGATTATCCCTGATGGTTTTCCTGATATTCTTTTCGGTCATTTGAAATTGCGTGCATTCCAGCGCAATCGCCATGCTTCCTGCAAACTGTTCGCCTGCGCAAAGCCCATGTCAAAACCATAGCTCATAGAATAATTCTCCTCTTCTTTTTGTTCGAGGCTGGGATGTTGCCTGCCGTTTTTAATGCCATCAGAACCAGATACCAAACTGAGACTCAGCGTCATCCAGCAGCCAATTCTTCCAGTCACGGCAAGTCATCTTCCAAAGGCTTCATGATTTCGCAGAATGTAGCACAAAAGCTGCGATTTCTGCGTTGTGCTCATGTTGTCAATGACATGTTGACGGTCATTTTTTCTGCCCCAAAAATCCACAGAGTTGCCAAGAGAATTGAGGTTTTTGAGAATGTATTGTTGTGTATCGTTGTCGGAATCCTCTTTATCGCAGATATACTCTACCATAAAGGGATAAAACTTTTGAACAGCTTCCTGAATAGTAGCTGCCGTAGTTGCACCATGCGATACTGCCCAGCCACATTCCATGCCAGTCATTGGCAATGGAAACATGACATACATCTCATATCCATCAATATCAATTTGACGATAATAAATACGATAAGGAGCGTTTTCGTTACAAAAAACATTCCATCTATTCATTTGTTTCCTTTCTGACATTAAATGTCAAACCACCAAGGAGTGGAACATTCTTCCCTTCCCTGTTCTACTTTTTGCCAAGACGCTGAGCGGCAGTTTCGGTATCGCAGAAGCACAAAAGCTCCTGACCATATCGAAAACCGTCAAACCCATCGCTGTAAGAATAGTCGATACGACCTTTGGCGTCGCGTTTGACCAGTTTCTTGAAGGAATCTTCCAGAGTCGTTTTTCCGCTGTTCACGGCTTCTGTAACCATGTCGTTGAGTTCATCGCTCATGTCAATACCAACAGGGTCAGGAAACATCATGCTGCGAGCGTAATCGCGAAAATCTGCTATATCCATGAAGTAGTCTTCGTCAACTTCTGTGCGAATAGTATTGGTCAGTTTACTCATTTTCTTTTCTCCTTTTTTGTTGCAAGGCAGGAATCAGATTTTCTCCACCTCATCCTCGCCGTACACGACATGCAGACTGGAACCATTGTCCCAATGCATGATGAGACTGCCAATGCCGTCAACACCGACAACCGTACCCTCCGTGCCAATAGGCGGGGCTTGTACATCATCCATTTTGACAAGGCGAACGCGGGTGCCATTGGGATATTCGGTGCGAAGCACTTCGATGGTTTCTTTAGTCGGGAACATTACTATTTCTCCTTTCGCCTCAGGCGTTAGCTCTGATTTTTGCCGCTCGGCAGATGAGCGTTGCGAGTGTTTCAGGGGTGTTGAACCGGCTCACGGAAGGGCCTTTCCAGGTCCCTATGCTGCCATTGATACCGTTGCGTAGTTTAATGCCGCTGCCGCCTTTCTCTTTCCAGTCATGCAGGTTGACAGAGTAGTCGTCCAGAAGAACGAAAGACTTATCAATACACGGCATTTTCAGACGATTGGCAGCTGCCGCAGCCTTGCTTTCTCCGCAAGGAACGAAAATCCTATGTGCAGCATCGATTTCCGGTACATACACATCCAGCCATTCGGATTTCTCTCCTACCGCAGCGGGGTTTTCCGGCATGAATGCGGAAAGCGCATAGATATCGAGTTCAGGATGCGCGTTGCAGAGGATTCTTACGGCATCCACCACCGTCTGGTACGGAGGCAGGTCCCGGAAATAGTTCTCCTGCAGTAAATCTTCAAAACACGCGGCTTGCTGCCACGCTGCGAGTGTGCCGTCCATGTCGATGAACAGCCGAGCCGTAATGATGTTATCGGTCATAACGAACCTCCATTCCTTCTTTGCAAAGTACTCCGATAAAGCTTGGTGTGCTCATTGGTTCTCCTCCTCGATAGTCTGGACCTCAACAAGTGTTTTCATTGCAAAGCTCCTTTTTGTCGTTCGCAAACAAAAAAGGCAGGCTCACCCGAAGATGAGTCTGCCTGAATGCTTGCAGATTGTGAATTGTACGAACGCAGGATTGCGCCTTGGTAGATGGTATCTATCGTACAATATCTATTCTATGCCGTTCGCATAGTTTGGCAAGAAAAAATGCCGCCCACCCGAAGGCGGACGGCTGAATGCTATTGGTTAGTTGAGGTTCGATTTTGTCATGACATGGGCGCGATATACCGTGTTGGTGTCTTCATCCTTCAATTCCCAGCAGCCGGTAATCCATCGCAGGGTTCAGTGACGGCAACTTCCCTGCCGGTATCATCGTACAGGATAGCCTCAGTCCAAGAATCTTCCTTGCCGCCGCAGCAGTGGATGTCCATTTCAAACCCGTCGGAGAATTTCGCAGTCTTGCTCAGCGAAGAACCATTGCCTTGCACTTCCGCGCCGCGAAGGTACTTCTTGATGCGCTCAGCGTATGGTTTGCTGACATATATAGTTTCTTCCAGAACGGTTTTCTTTGGAAGTACATCGACAAGAACATGGTATTCGGCACCGTTGTATGGGATGACCCAATGATTGCAGAATACCTTGGTACTCTTTGTTGCATATACCGTTTTACCGTTCACGGCAAGCGTTACCGTACCAGAAACACCATCTTTGCTGTTCCCTTCCCAAAGGACGGAAACAATGGTGTTGTCTGCGGCAAATACGACATCACTGATTTGATACTCGTCGTTGATGCTGTCAGGGTCATTGAGATGGCGGATAAGAACATCGTATTCCGATTTCTCCATCTGAATGTGGTTTACAAAGATGCGTTCAAAGCACTTGCTTCTCTCGTACATGCGTGCCACATACAGAACAGTCTCGACCAAATCCTCGACAGTTCCGGCTGTCATGGAATCCAGCGTACGGCGGGCCCACAGGTCAACACCATCCTCGATAATGCTGCATTCACAAACTCTGTGAAGGCTGGGATAGGTCACGCTGATAAGCTGCATACGAAGGGCGGGTTTGTTGCCTTTGGGATAAATGTCATTGATGGGAAAATTGAGGGGGTCAAGACTGACACTTTCGGGAACCTCACCAAACCCCGACCAACGACCGGGATTCCGTTCTGCCATGAATTCACGAGCGAAACGCTCCGCAGTCTCCTTCGTCAAACCTTGCCATTCTTTGACATCGCGGCTTTTTTCGATGGAAGAAACTGCATCGCTGACGGCAGTGAGAAAATCGCTCTGGTTCTCTTCCTGATTCCGTCTGGTTTCGTCCACGAGCTGCTCAAAGAGAGCTGCATCGCGCAGATACTTGGCGGCAACGGGAGCCGATACTTCGGCAGAATCCGGAATTGCTACCGCAGTGTTGAGGTATTCTCTGATATCCTTTTCGTCCTGCAACCTCTCGCAGAACTCCGAAAGCGCATCGAGCTCATCCAGAGAAAACTCGATTTTCGCGCTCGGTTGTTTCGCGGTTTTGGTGATAAGGATGCCTGTGTTGGTTTTTTGGATTTTCATTAAGTGGGGCAAGGACACTCGTGACTTTAGTCATGGGAAGAATTGCCCCTTCACTTCCTTTCTGTAATGTAGTTTGTTGCAGCTTCTAATAGCCGCAATTTTTTGTAAGATATACTGTTAGAAACAACAGTACCGTCCAACTTCTTTAGAGCAAAGTATCCAGAAGTGCGTCTGCCTGTAATAAAGCATTCTGTGCCGTTACAGGATACCTTGTCCCAAAGACGATAGCCTTTTACGATGTACGGCGCTTGATTAGCCTTGCGTATTCCACCTTTCAGAATAGTTGCCTTATGCAGTTGTCTGTTATGGTGACGCACCGCTTTTGTGTAGTAGCAAGTATCACAAGGTATAGCCAATGGATTTTTGCTAATGCAGCGTGCATCGTTGGTGTGGCTTTTAGGGATACCATTCTTTT
>ENA-OQLB01000365-OQLB01000365.1-human-gut-metagenome-genome-assembly--contig:-NODE-365-length-26396-cov-5.081655_pt1 | contig 26396 bp, 33 predicted proteins | sample MGYA00242656_ERZ504813 | MGnify/ENA primary metagenome ERZ504813 (study PRJEB26092, sample SAMD00036388) | human gut metagenome | host: Homo sapiens | study: EMG produced TPA metagenomics assembly of... | reverse complement strand
ATTCCGAACAGAGAAGTTAAGCGGTCACGCCGATGGTACTGCGTAACAGTGGGAGAGTAGGTAGTCGCCGTTTTCAGAAGAAGCCTCCGTGTCTGATAAGGATACGGAGGCTTTGTTCGTTTTATATACCTCTCCTCTAACATTCCGTTTCTACCGCTAATCACTATACCTTATTATATATAATTATTCATCGTATATTCATCAGATTAATTCCCGAATTAAGGTGCTAAATGAATGATTAAAAACGTTTAAAATCAGTATTTTATATCCTATTCCCACTTTCGTATTTCATATATTCTTCGTACCTTTACAGAGTATTAAAAGGTATAGTAAATCCTTTAATCAGTGAACAATTTAATCTTTTTACAAAAGAAAGTAACATAGCTGTAAAACAAATAAGAGAGACATCTGTTATTTATTGTAGAATCATTAGACGACATGAAAACAACTGTAAAGACATTCTGGATATGCATGCTACTGATGTTGACTTGCAGCATTAGCGGTAAAGCCATTGACCTGGTGCAGGTGGATGACAGAATGGCCGGAACTGCTGAAGTTTCCGCTTCTTTATCTTCATGTTCTTCTACTTCCGACAATAGTATTGACAAGAAGAATTCATTGTTCACGAATACCAAGTTCGCATGGACTACGGATGTCGAACTGGGAAACAAACCGGTTTCCGAAACTTACTCTTCTCATCAACAGCGTTTGCGCAGGGTGATTGAAGACAATCTTTTCCTCAGAAACATTCTTTTGATGTTATCCAACCACGAGAATCTACTCGTGCAAGGCCGCTCTAAATTATACTACTCAGATAAAGACCCGTACTATGCATTGACGGGCAGTGATTACTATATTTATACGCTTCGGCGGATTTTGATTTAGCCAACTTTTCTTCTTATTGATTTCCCCCTTTTTCTCCTTATTGTCTTGAAGAGACTGAAGGCAGGTGACCTTTAGTGTACATATATGTTAGTTAAGGTTGCAAGGATGATTACGCCCTGTCGGTTCGTAAGCGGGAAGTCGTATCCCTATGCTTTATTTTCAAAACTCTATTTAAATACCAACAATTAAACTTTTCATCATGGAAACTACTCAAAAAAAAGCAGCCTCTTTTAAAGGCATCAGATCCGCCGGTTGGGTAATCGTAATCTGTTTTATCATCGCCGTGCTTATTTTTCACTTTGTGTTGGGAAATCCCTCCAACTTTATGAACAACGACCCGAACAACCATCCGTTGCCGGGTAACTTCCTCGGTACCATCTATAAAGGTGGATTCATTGTTCCTGTAATTCAAACGCTTTTGCTGACTGTCATCGCACTGAGTATTGAACGTTATATTGCCATTGGCGCTGCCTTTGGTAAGGGGTCATTGGTGAAATTCGTAGCTAACATCAAAGCAGCCTTGGCTGAAGGTGATATGAAGAAGGCACAACAAATCTGCGATTCACAACGTGGTTCTGTAGCCAATGTGGTAAATGCCACTTTGAAGAAGTATGCCGAGATGGAGAATGACACAGAGCTGTCCAAAGACCAGAAACTGCTTGCCATCCAGAAGGAATTGGAAGAAGCCACTGCGCTGGAACTGCCGATGATGGAGCAGAATCTTCCTATTATTGGTACCATCACGACTTTAGGTACATTGATGGGATTGCTCGGTACAGTTATCGGTATGATCCGTTCATTTGCCGCCCTTGCAGCCGGAGGTTCAGCCGACTCCATGGCTCTGTCGCAAGGTATTTCTGAGGCTTTGATTAATACTGCCTTCGGTATCTTGACCGGTGCATTGGCCGTTATCTCCTACAACTATTATACAAACAAGATTGACAAGTTGACTTACAGCCTCGATGAGGTTGGTTTCTCCATCGTGCAGACTTTTGCAGCTACCCATAAATAGTTGACTGCTGATAGTTGGAGCTGCGCTGTGACGTAGGCTTCTATTATCTATTCAACGAATGAATTCTCAATTTTAATTTTCAATGAAACGATTATGGGCAGAGCGAAAATAAAAAAGAAAAGTACGTTCATCGATATGACGGCGATGAGTGACGTAACTGTACTGCTGCTGACCTTCTTCATGCTGACTTCTACGTTCGTGAAGAAAGAGCCGGTACAAGTAACGACTCCCGCCTCTGTATCCGAGATTAAGATTCCGGAGACAAATGTACTCCAGATATTGGTCGATCCGAGCGGAAAAGTATTTATGAGTCTGGACAAGCAGTCCGACTTGCGCGAAGTGCTGGAAGCTATGGGGCAGGAGTATGGAGTGACTTTCACTCCGGAGGAAACTAAAAAATTCATGCTGGCGTCTACCTTTGGTGTGCCGATGAAGAGTATGAAGAAATACCTCGACTTGCCGCAAGACCAGCAAGATGCTGTATTGAAGAATGAGGGGATACCGACAGACAGTATTGACAATCAGTTCAAGGCCTGGTACGCAACGCCCGTGCAGTGAACAGTGATTTGCGCATTGCCATCAAGGCAGATGCCAATACTCCTTATTCCGTAATAAAAAATGTGATGAACTCACTTCAGGACCTCAGAGAGAACCGGTACAACCTGATTACTTCTCTGAAGACCACAAGTGAGGAGTGACAAGCTACGAGTTACAAGTAGAACAAGAAAGGAAACATTATGGCTGAAATACAAGAAAGCGGCAACAAGAAAGGTGGAAAAAGCAAGCAGAAGAAAATGACTGTCAGGGTGGACTTACACCTATGGTGGACATGAACATGTTGCTGATTACCTTCTTTATGCTTTGTACCTCACTGAGCAAACCTCAGACCATGGAGATAAGCATGCCGAGCAATGACAAGACCATCACCGAGGAGCAGCAGACCAAAGTCAAGGCTTCCCAAGCCATCACGCTGTTGCTGGGGGATGACAACAAGTTGTATTATTACGAAGGGGAACCTAACTACAAGGACTATACTTCACTGAAGGAAACTACCTATCAGGCGGATGGTCTGCGGGCAATGCTTCTGCAACGTAATAGAGTTGCTGTGAACGAAGTGAACAGACTGAAGCAGCAGAAACTGGATCTTAAGATATCAGAGGATGACTACCGGAAACAGCTTTCCGAAATAAAAAGTGGAAAGGATACGCCGACAGTCATCATCAAGGCTACCGACAAGTCTTCGTACAAGAATCTGATTGATGCTCTCGATGAAATGCAGATATGTAATATAGGTAAGTATGTGATAACGGATATTGCCGAAGCCGACGAGTTTTTGATGAAGAACTACGAAAGCAAGGGCGAATTGTCCCAGAACATTGCTGAATGATGTGTAACACCCAAAGAAAGGAAAGAATATGGCTAAAGTAGATTTAAGCTCCCAAGCATGGTGTGACCTCGTGTTCAGTGGTAAGAACAAAGCATATGGAGCCTATAAGATGCGTGAGACCTCTCCCAGACGGCACAACATTGCCGTGATACTGGTAATTGTAATTGCATTGATAGGTTTCAGTATCCCTACGCTGATAAAGATGGCTACCCCCAAACAGAAAGAGGTGATGACCGAAGTGACTACCCTTCGCAGCTGGAAGAACCGGAAGTGAAGCAGGAAGAGATGAAGCGGATAGAGCCGTGGCCCCACCGCCGCCTGCATTGAAAAGCTCCATTAAGTTTACCGCTCCCGTCATCAAAAAGGATGAGGAAGTGAGGGACGAGGATGAAATAAAAAGCCAGACAGAACTGACGGAAACGAAAGTTGCCATCTCCATTGCCGACGTGAAAGGTAATGACGAGGAACACGGCAAGGACATCGCCGACTTGAAACAAGTGGTGACGCAGGCCGAACCGGAACCTGAAAAGGTTTTCGATATGGTAGAGCAGATGCCCCAGTTCCCCGGTGGTCAGGCCGAGATGATGCAGTTCATCAGCAAGAATATGAAGTATCCGACCATTGCCCAGGAAAACGGTACGCAAGGGCGTGTAACCTGCCAGTTTGTGGTAGGTGCCGACGGCAAGGTGCGTGATGTGAAAGTGCTGAGAGGTGTAGACCCCTATCTGGATAAGGAAGCTGTCCGTGTGATTATGTCCATGCCCAAATGGATTCCCGGCAAGCAGAATGGTAAGGCCGTATCGGTGAAATATACGATACCGGTGATGTTTAGATTACAATAAGTGTGTGTGTTATGAAAACGGTGAAACAACTTCAGCTTTCAGGCTTACTGGTGCTGCTGACTCTGCTGTCGGCCTGCCAAAGCAAGTCCAAGGACGGACAAACGGATACGTATACCTCCGGTGTGATTGCAATTGCTGCGGACGAAAGTTTCCAGCCTATTGTGCAGGAAGAAATTGACGTGTTCGAAGGACTGTTCCCCTTGGCAGGAATTGTGCCCCGTTATGTGACGGAAGTCGATGCCGTCAACCTCTTGCTCAAGGACAGTCTGCGGTTGGCAATAACCAGTCGCAGACTGACTCCCGAAGAGATGAATTCCTTCAATAGCCGGAAGTTTTTTCCGCAGGAGATAAAGATTGCTACGGACGGGCTGGCATTGATAACCCATCTTGGCAATCCAGATTCATTGATTAGTGTGAAGGACATCCGCCGCATCCTGACGGGTGATGCGAAGCAGTGGAAAGATATCTATCCGGCTTCCCGTCTGGGGGATATCAGTCTTGTGTTTGACAACAAGAACTCCAGTACCGTACGTTTTGCTGTCGATTCCATCTGTAAGGGTGTACCGCTTTCCAGTCAGTTGAAAGCGTTGAAAACCAATAGGGAGGTGATTGACTACGTGCCCGCACGCCTGATGCCATCGGTATTATCGGCGTGAACTGGCTGAGCGACCGGAATGACAGTACGGGGCTCTCTTTCAGTAAAGAGGTGCGGCTGATGTCCGTCAGTGCTGCTGACAAGGCCATGCCGGACAACAGTTACAAACCCTATCAGGCGTATTTGTATTACGGTGATTATCCGTTGGCACGCAGCATCTATGCCTTGTTGAATGATCCGCGGAGCGCACTTCCGTGGGGATTTGCCTCTTTCCTCGCTTCCGACCGGGGACAGCGGATTATATTGAAGTCGGGATTGGTCCCCGCCACCCAACCGGTGCGCGTGGTGAACGTCAAGGATGAATAACTAAAATGAATGCTAACATGAAACGTAGATTTGTATTTTGTTTGGGAGCGATGCTGTTTGCAGGTACGCTCGCCGCACAACGCCGGTGCCCGAATGGCAGGCGGGGGTGGATAAAGTAAAAAGTCTGATAAAGACGAATCCGGAGCAGGCTTCCGACGCAGCCGGAGAACTGCTGAAGGGCAAGAACAAGAAAAATGTGGAGCTTGTGACTTCCGTGGCCCGTGCCTATCTGGATGTAGGACAGCTGAAAGAGGCGGAAACCTATCTGGAGATGGCAAGAAAGGCCGACAACAAGGCTCCGGCAGTTTCTGTACTCGAGGGTGACATCGCTTTTGCCCGGAAAGATATCGGAAAGGCATGCCAGCTTTATGAGCAAGCCATCTATTTTGATTCGAATTATAAGGATGCGTATCTGAAATATGCGCAGGCATACAAGTCTGCCAGTCCTTCGCAGGCCATAGAGAAGCTGAACCAGCTGAAGGCCATAGCTCCGGATTGCCTGGAAGCAGACAAGGAGCTGGCGGAAGTGTATTACGCCACCAACCGTTTTGGCAAGGCTGCCGACACCTATGCCAAGTTCATCGATACTCCCGTGGCTACGGAAGATGACATCCTGAAATATGCTTTTGCACTATTCCTGAACCACGACTTCGAGAAATCCTTGGCGGTGGCGCAGAAAGGTTTGCAGAAGAATGCCCGCCATGCCGCATTCAACCGGCTTGTGATGTACAACAATGTCGACCTCAAGCGTTATGACGAGGCAGAGAAGGCTGCCGATGCTTTCTTCAATGCTTCGGATAATGCCGATTATTCATGCTTGGATTACCGCTATCACGGTGCTCTGTTGAGTGCTCTGAAGAAATATGACCAGGCCATTGAGGAATATGGTAAGGCATTGGAGAAGGATGAGAGTCAGGTGGATTTGTGGCGTGAGATTGCCGATGCTTATGAATTGAAAAACGACTATACCCAAGCCATTGCTGCTTATAAAAAGTACTATGACTCGCTGGCACAAGATAAAAAGACGTCCGAAAACTTATTCCAGTTAGGGCGTCTGTACTACGGAGAGGGTACGTCCTCGGACACTCTCTCCGTTCAGTCTGCCGACCGCATGGCGGCATTGCAGGCTGCCGACTCTGTGTTCGCACTTGTTGCCGAACAAGCTCCCGACAGTTATTTGGGAGATATGTGGCGCGCCCGTACACACTCTGCCATGGACCCGAAACTACAGAGGGATTGGCGAAACCTTATTACGAGAAGGTGGTGGACGTACTGCTTGCCAAAAACGAACCGAGGTACAACTCTGCATTGATAGAGTGTTACAGTTATCTGGGCTACTACTATCTGTTGAAGAGTGACTATGCTACTTCGAAAGAGTACTGGAATAAAATTCTGGCTATCGACCCCACCAATGCCACAGCAAACAAGGCATTGGACGGCATCAAATAGCAATAATTTTAGTTGTTTGTCGTGTCGGGAGGAGTGGAGAGTGATTCTTAGCTCCTCCTTTTTTGTTGCAGGGTCCCCCTTGGAGGCAGTGATTGCTTGCGGTAGTCCGTGGGTGAAGTGCCTAAGTGTGTCTTCACATACTTCCCGAAAAAGGAGATGTTGGGGAAATCCTGATGCTCGGAAATCTCCTTGATAGACTTATTGGAATACTTCAGAAAATATTTGATGTCTTCGACCACATAATCGTTTATCCACTCGAAGCTGTCTTTCCGCTGACCTTTTTGCAGACGGTGGAAAGATATTTGGGAGTAACACACAGCTTACCCGCATAATAGGAAATAGAACGTTTTTTCACCTCGGTGCAGGCCAGCAGGTCGAGGAATCTCTTGAATAGAATGTTGCTCCGCTTCACCATTTGGCTTTCGGGAGGGGTGCTCAACTGGTTTAAATCTGCCAGCAGCTCATACAGCATGGTGCGTATCAGCGACCTGATGACTTCTTTGTAGTAGGGCTGCTCCGCTTGTTTCATTCGGGCACGTATCACCTTATAGTATAAATCGAACAGTTGCACTCTGTCCTTGTCAATGCGTACTACCGGATTCTGGCTGATATAGAAAGCCTTGTTCCATATGTCACTACTTTTATGAAGGTACTTCTGTGTAATCTGGGTCGACAGACAGAACATGGCGCCCTTGAAGTCGGAACTGGTTGTGCAATTGCTCAGAATCATATTGGGCATACAAATCAGCATCTCACCGGGGTAGATAGCATATTTTTGGGTATTGATGTTTATCTGCAGTCTTCCTTTTACACAGACCACATAGATGTTTGCATTCAACTTGAAATACTTGTTGAAAAGCAAGTTCTTGAAATCTCCAAGTATAGCAATATCGTTGTCGGTATAGTCCGTACTTGTATATTCTGCTATATTGTATGTGTTAAGTTGGTAAATCTTTTCTTCGTTTTTCATATTCATGTCTTTAGCTCCTTTGCAAATGTAAAGCAAGTGGCAGGAAATATAGAGTCCTAAATGGATACAGAAGTGTCCTAATCTTCTTGCGTGTGAGGCTAATTTCGAACCAAAGAATAGAATTGTTCCTTTTTCTGAGCATTTTTTTTCTTGAAACGCTTGTCGTATTGAAAAGAATGTCTACTTTTGCGGTGTACTATTATACTAATACACATAAACAATAAGATATTTAATTCATCCAAGCGTATGTTACAAGTAGAAAACATTTCATTTAGTTATCGCAAGGGGCGGAAAGAAGTCCTGAGCGATTTTTCACTTTCGCTGGAAGCCGGCCGGGTTTACGGTCTGTTGGGTAAGAACGGAGCCGGCAAGTCTACGTTGCTCTATCTGATGAGCGGTTTGTTGGCTCCCAAACGTGGGAGAGTGATGTATCATGATACCGACATGCGCCGCCGGTTGCCCGTCACGTTGCAGGACATGTTTCTGGTACCCGAGGAGTTCGAGCTGCTCCTATTTCCTTGGTCAGCTATATTGAACTGAACAGTAAGTTCTATCCCCGTTTCAGCAAGGAAGACATGGTGAAGTACCTGCATTTCTTCGAGATGGATATGGATGCTGATTTGGGAGCCTTGTCCATGGGGCAGAAAAAGAAAATCTTCATGAGCTTTGCGCTGGCCACCAATACTTCCCTGCTGCTGATGGATGAGCCTACCAATGGACTGGATATTCCGGGGAAGAGCCAGTTCCGTAAATTCCTGGCTTCGGGTATGTCGGACGACAAGACGATTGTTATCTCCACCCATCAGGTGCGTGACATTGACAAAGTACTGGACCATGTGCTGATTATGGACAACAGCCGCGTATTGCTGGACGAATCCACTGCCAGCATTTGCAGTAAGCTGTTCTTCTTGGAGAGTGACGACCGGGAGTTGGCTGCGACTGCCTTGTACACGCTTCCCTCCGTACAAGGCAATTTCTTGATGCTGCCCAATACGGAAGGTGAGGAATCGGAGATTAATCTTGAACTGCTGTTTGGCGCCGTGCTTGCAGAGCCTGGGAAGATAGCGGAAATGTTTCACACTAAAACAAATGAATAATGATACGCGATACCTTTTTTAGTTTGCATCGCTTTGTGAACGTATGCCGCAAAGAGATGGTGGAGAATTGGAAGACCTATATACTCCGCTCGGTGATGGTCTACGGAATGTTGGCCATAGTCTTTGTCTGGAATGGATACTATCAGTATCACAATCTGGAAGCGGGAGCTGTGGGCATGGACCCTATCTGGGAGTTTGAGTCCAGATTCTTTCTTTGGGGACTTGTCATTTGGGGATGCATTAGCGCCTCGTTTACCATGGAAAGGATGAAAAGCAAGACGAGTCGTACCGTTGTGCTCATGACACCTGCCACCATGTTCGAGAAATTCTTTGCCCGCTGGCTGGTGGCTACCTGCGGCTTTATCTTGGTCTTTCTGATAGCTTTCAAGCTGGCGGACTTGACAAGAGTCGTCTTCTATCTTCTGGCCTACCCGGAGCTGCATGTCGTTCACTCCTTTCCGTTGTGGGAATTCTGCTGTAACACGAACCGTTTCTATGAGACGATAGGAAGCGGACCGGCTGTGGTGGGTATATTCCTGAGCTGCTACTTTTTTCTACAGTCTTTCTTCCTGCTGGGCAGTACGGTCTGGCCCAAAAATGCACTTATCAAGACTTTTGCGGCCGGTGTCTGCATCTTCGTTTCATATATCCTGATAGCTGTATTGTGTCTGGAAACCATTCTACCCAATAATTTTTTTATGACCGAGCCTTATATCAACAGGGAAGCATCGAGTGACTGGCTGATTTTTATAACTTCGTTTTTCGCCCTTTTCAACTGGGTGCTTGCCTATTTCCGTTTCAAGGAGTCCGAAATCATTAATCGCTGGTAACTATGAACTTTAAGGAAAGCAAAGCCATCTACCTGCAAATAGCAGACCGCATTTGCGACGAGGTACTTCTCGGGCAATATCAGGAGGAAGAACGTATTCCTTCGGTACGGGAATATGCGGCTGTGGTAGAGGTCAACGCCAATACGGTGATGCGTTCGTACGACTACTTGCAGACGCAAGGAGTGATTTACAACAAGCGGGGTATCGGCTATTTTGTGTCGGTAGGTGCACGTAAGCTGATTCTTTCGTTGAGGAAAGAGTATTTTCTGAAGGAGGAAGTGGATTATTTCTTCAAGCAGATTTTCACGCTGGGCATCTCTGCCGAGGAGTTGTCCGGGATGTATCAGGAGTTTATCAAGAAACAAAAATAAAAGAAGACAGTTATGAAACGAACGACTTATATAATGATAGGAATGCTGGTTACCGGTGTGGCAATGGTATGCGGACTCATGTTCTATGTGGTGGACCGCAATGTCACTCAGAAAGATAATTTTATGGAAATCGGCGGAGAACGGAAAACGGTGCAGCTGCCCTCGTGCAGGGTGTTGAAGCTGACACAGCCTCCGGTGGTGTGGAAACAGAAAAAAGAAGGTATTGTGGAGGCAGAGCGTATGTTCTCGTTCGGGGAAGTGCCGTTGGAGGTAACTGCCGGAGACTCTTTGCAGCAGGGCAGTTTCTCCTATGCAGGGATATGGAGGCTTTTATGTCGATGACTTCCGTTGGCGATACCCTGCTCGTCACCTTTGACTTTCCGGAGGATAAGCTGGAACAGCATCTTCAGAATGACATTTGGATAAGGGTTCGTTCAGAAGGGATGGAATTGCGGTTGCCTGCGGAGGTACAAGCGGTTGTGGTAGATGTGGAAGATATGGAAGCCAATTTCTACGGACTCCGTTGCGATACGCTCTCTTTCCGCACGCGATACCTTGCCCGGCTGGAAGATTGCCATGTCACTGCGCTTGCGGCGCAGGCGCAGAGCTTGCATTTCAACAGCGGCACAGTGCGCAACCTTTATCTGAATCTGGACGAGATAGCCGACTGGGATGTCAATACCGGTTCCTTCCATATCGATACGGAGCATCTGTCCGGCAGTCGCTATCATCGTTGTCTTTTGCAGAAGAATGAATGCCGCCGGGTGTTCTGGACACCGTTAAAGGATGATGCCTCTTTGAGTGTGGAGTTAAAACAAGCAGTTAAAATAGAAGTAGGTGAGTAGCCATAATACGAAATGACTTATCTTTGCACATGAATCAAAAAGTGTAGAGTATATGGCCTTGCAATTGGCATTCGTATTGGTAGCTATCATTATAGGCGCCCGCTTGGGCGGCATTGGACTAGGTGTAATGGGAGGGATAGGTCTGGCAATTCTGACGTTTGGTTTCGGATTGCAGCCTACATCACCTCCCATTGACGTTATGTTGATGATAGCCGCCGTCATTTCTGCCGCATCCTGCATGCAGGCGGCTGGCGGACTGGATTATATGGTAAAGCTGGCAGAACGGTTGTTGCGGAAGAATCCTTCGCAGGTCACCATCTTGAGCCTATTGTGACCTATTTGTTTACTTTTGTTGCCGGTACGGGACATGTGGCATATTCGGTGCTTCCCGTGATTGCCTAGGTTGCCACGGAGACCAAGATTCGTCCGAGAGGCCACTGGGCATTGCGGTGATTGCTTCGCAGCAGGCTATTACGGCAAGTCCCATTTCGGCTGCCACCGTCGCATTGCTTGGGTTGCTGGCGGGATTTGATGTCACCTTGTTTGATATTCTGAAAATAACGATTCCTGCTACCATTATCGGGGTACTTGTGGGCGCCTTGTTCTCCATGAAGGTGGGCAAGGAGTTGGCAGACGACCCGGAGTACAGAAAGAGGTTGACCGAAGGCTATCTTGATGTCAAGAAGGTGGAGATAAAGGATATACACAATAAACGGCATGCCGTCTTGTCTGTGCTTATCTTTATCCTTGCCACTGTTTTTATCGTGTTCTTTGGTTCGTTCGACAGTTTGCGTCCTGCCTTCGTGATAGACGGCGAGACGGTGAGACTCGGCATGTCCGCCATTATCGAAATCGTGATGCTCTCTGCCGCCGCCCTCATCTTGCTGCTGACTCGCACCGACGGCATGAAGCAACGCAAGGCTCCGTCTTCCCGGCAGGCATGCAGGCGGTGATTGCCATATTCGGCATTGCCTGGATGGGAGATACTTTTCTTCAGGGAAACATGCTTCAGTTGACCCAGTCCGTCGAGGGAGTGGTGAGCAAATGCCGTGGCTGTTCGGGATAGCCTTGTTTGCCATGTCGATTCTGCTTTATAGCCAGGCCGCCACTGTGCGCGCACTGATGCCTTTGGGCATCGCTTTGGGCATTTCGCCTATGATACTGGTTGCTCTGTTCCCGGCCGTAAACGGTTACTTCTTTATTCCCAACTATCCCACCGTAGTAGCAGCCATTAATTTCGACCGTACCGGAACTACCCGTATCGGCAAGTATGTGCTGAACCACTCGTTCATGCTTCCCGGACTTGTTTCGACTGGCGTTGCCATCGGGCTGGGGTTGCTTTTCATCAGGATATTCTAAGGGAAACCGCTGCTTTTAATCCGTTGTATATAGGGCTTTGTTTACTTGTGTATAGGGAGTGTTCCCTTTTACTCATTGCCTTATCAGCGCCTAATGGTCGTGCGGTGATCTGCTGACGGCTGTTAAGCGGGTTGTTGATGGCCGTTAGGCGATTGCATCATGGCCGTTGCATACTGTTGATTCCTTATGTCCGACGTAATAAATACCTTCATTCTCTGAATAAAGCACAGAGGAAAACAGTATTGAAGTCTTGGCTTTGTGTGGCTGTACGCATTTGTTCTGATTGCATTTGAAGGGGGAGGAGATGGAATTAATACCGTGTTTGCAGGATATTGATTTCGTCAGGTACGATATAAATAAGATGTGATGCAAGAAATTAATAACTTGTGTTACTCCATGTTATCTTCTTGTGGTGTCAGTATTTCTGTTTGTGAAACGGTGTGGAAGCAATTTTGCTTCCACACTTTTGAGTTGCTTCCACCGCATCTGTAATGCCGATGAATAAAGGGATGTGGAGAGGAGGTGGAAGTGTGGAAGCAATTTGCACAAACATTATTTGCGCAAACATTTTTTTTCTGTCCTTGATGGGAATTAAAAAAATGAGGATAAACGGCCTTTAAACCTTTTATCCTCATTGTAGTTGCGGAGATCCGACTCGAACGAATGACCTTTGGGTTATGAGCCCAACGAGCTACCAACTGCTCCACTCCGCGATGTTATTGTTTTGTGGGTGCAAAGGTACGGCTTTTTATTTAATATGCAAATAAAATGCATGATATTTTTGAGGTTAAGTGGATTTTAATGAGTAATATGTTGATAAATAGAACGATAATAAGCCTACTTTTTTTCTTCCTTTTTAGGGCTGTTCATTAATAAAATGAATGTTTTCTTGTAAGATATGCGGAAATGTCTTACTTTTGCTCAAATAATAAAGCAATGTGCAATTAATCTATGACCGTATCGAAGACAAAAGCTAAATTAGTGGACGTTGCCCGTCAGCTGTTTGCAAAGATGGGCGTTGAGAATACCACGATGAATGATATTGCCCTCGCTTCGAAGAAAGGTAGGAGAACGCTCTATACCTATTTTAAGAGCAAGGAAGATATCTACTTGGCTGTTGTCGAGTCGGAGCTGGATATTCTTTCGGATATGATGAAGCACGTGGTAGAGAAAGATATTCAGCCGGACGAGAAACTGATGGAAATGATTTACACTCATCTGGATGCGGTAAAAGAGGTTGTCTTTCGGAATGGTACTCTTCGTGCCAATTTCTTTCGGGATATTTGGAGAGTGGAGAAAGTGCGCAAACGTTTCGATGCTACAGAGACCCAGCTTTTCAAGGAGGTTCTGCGTGAAGGTATGGAGAAGGGTGTTTTCCAGATAGATGACTTGGATATGACTGCCGAGATTGTGCATTACAGTGTCAAAGGTATTGAAACACCTTATATCCGCGGCCATATAGGGGCCAATCTGGACGATGCGGTACGCGATACTTACGTGACCCGTCTGGTACTTGGTGCATTGGGAAAGAAGTAAGAATACATTTTATAAATAATTTTAAAATAATATGGGATTATTAGATGGAAAAACAGCCATTGTGACAGGTGCTGCACGCGGCATCGGCAAGGCTATCGCTTTGAAGTTCGCTCAAGAAGGAGCAAATATTGCATTCACTGACTTGGTGATTGATGAAAATGCCGAGGTACGGCAAAAGAATTGGAAGCTTTGGGAGTAAAGGCAAAAGCTTATGCCTCCAATGCAGCAAACTTTGAAGACACTGCCAATGTAGTGGCAGAAATCCATAAGGACTTTGGACGTATTGATATTCTGGTAAACAATGCCGGTATTACACGTGACGGTCTGATGATGCGTATGAGCGAACAGCAATGGGATATGGTTATCAATGTCAACCTGAAATCGGCATTTAACTTTATCCATGCCTGCACACCCATCATGATGCGCCAGAAGGCGGGTAGCATTATCAATATGGCATCTGTGGTAGGTGTTCACGCAATGCCGGCCAGGCCAACTATTCTGCTTCCAAAGCCGGTATGATTGCTTTGGCCAAGTCTATCGCTCAGGAGCTGGGTTCTCGTGGAATCCGTGCCAATGCCATTGCTCCGGCTTCATCATGACAGCCATGACCGACGCCTTGTCTGAAGAGGTGAAGGCTGAATGGTGCAAGAAGATTCCTTTGCGTCGTGGCGGCACACCCGAAGACGTGGCAAATATCGCTACTTTCCTGGCTTCTGATATGTCTTCTTATGTATCCGGTCAGGTTATTCAGGTAGATGGTGGGATGAATATGTAATTTAATGATTAATGATTAGTGATTAATGTTTAATGAGAAGTTGGGTGTTAGTCATTAATCATTAATCACTAATCATTAAACATTAACAACCGATGACTGTCGTATACGAAGACAATCATATCATTATAGTCAACAAGACCGCTTCCGAGATAGTTCAGGGAGACAAAACGGGTGATACACCGCTTTCGGAAACTGTAAAGCAGTACCTGAAAGAGAAGTACAGCAAGCCTGGAAATGTCTTTATCGGTGTCGCCCACCGGCTGGACCGCCCCGTGAGCGGTCTTGTTGTTTTTGCCAAGACCAGTAAGGCACTGTCGCGTCTGAACGAGATGTTCAAGAATAGCGAGGTGAAGAAGACTTACTGGGCAGTAGTGAAGAACTTACCCCGCGAGGAAGAGGGGGAATTGGTGAACTATCTGGTGCGAAATGAGAAACAGAACAAGAGTTATGCATACGACAAGGAGGTGCCGGGCAGCAAGAAAGCGATTTTGCATTACCGGCTCATCGGGCGGTCGCAGAACTATTATCTGTTGGAAATAGATTTGAAAACCGGACGCCATCACCAGATACGTTGTCAGTTGGCAAAGATGGGCTGTCCCATCAAGGGAGATTTGAAGTATGGTTCGCCCCGCTCCAATCCCGACGGCAGCATCTGTCTGCATGCGCGGTATATCCGTTTTGTGCATCCGGTGTCCAAAGAACCGATAGAAGTGGAGGCTCCCGTCCCTCCCGGAAATTTATGGAATGGTTTTGAAACGATTTAATCTTACAGTAATGAAGAAAATCACAGTTTTGTCGGGTTTGCTGCTCCTTGCGGGATTGGCTGCCCAAGCTCAGGAAAGAGTTGCTGAGTATAATGTGCGTCCTGCCGTTACGGTGCGCACTCCCCTCCAGGGCGATAGTATCAACTTCAAGGGAGACAAGTTTACTACCGGCAATCTTCTGAAGACGAAGGTCAGTCTCGACTTCGACGGAGGTCGGTACGAACGTATGGTTGCTGATACGGCTGGATATGTAACTGTGGCAAAGGCAGACAAGGACAATCTGTTCTATCTGTTTGCTACCAATCTGCGTGCGGAGCGTTTCATGAAGGGCAAGCTGAATGTATATTCTCCTGCCCGTTTTGAGGTGTTTGTAAACGGTGAATCCAAGCAAGTCAAGGAGACAGCGGAGGACAGCTTGTCGCAGGTCCGTCCTACGGCTGTCAGTCTGCGTATGGACCCTGAAGCGGATTATGAGATTGTCATCAAGTTGCTTTCAAGCGCGGACGACAAGATGCAGCCGATGCTGAAATGCGAATTTGAAAAGGAAAAGGACTTTGCCGATGTAGCTTGCCGGATGGCACCGGACATGAAGAGACGTTTCTCTTTGTTCAACACCAATTTCGGCTCCCGAGCGAGCAGGGTTTCTCTTTCGCCCAACGGCAAGTATCTGCTGACCCGCTATTCGGACAATTACGACGTGAAGCGTTCCAGGACCCGTTGTGAGCTGACCGAGGTAAAGACCGGCCGGGTGATATTGCCCAATGCCAATGAAAAGATGAACTGGATGCCCAACAGCAACAAGCTCTATTATACGGTTATGGGCGAGGAGCAGAATGACCTGGTTGTGTTCGATCCCGCCACGATGCGTGAGGAAGTGCTGCTGAAGAATGTTCCCGAAGGATATTTCAGCTGGTCTCCTACAGAAGACTATCTTATCTATATGCTCACGGACGAGGGCGAAAAGGTGAGTGGCCCGTTGAAACGTCTCTTGCATCCGGACGACGTATCCCCAATTCTCGTGACCGCTATTATCTCATGAAATACGATGTGGCGACGGGACTTTCCGAGCGCCTGACCTACGGTAGTCACAACGTCTATCTGAATGATATTTCCCCGGATGGCAAGAAACTGTTGTGCAGCACTTCCAAGCCGGACATCACTCGATGCCCTTTCTCCCTCTCTTCTCTTTTCGAGATTGATTTGACCACCTTGCAGGCAGATACGCTGGTCGCCTGGGATGCTTATCTGGGAAGTGCTTCTTACTCTCCGGATGGGAAGCAGCTTCTGGTGACGGGCAGTCCGTCTGCTTTCGGAGGCATTGGCAAGAATTGCGGTGAACATCCCATAGCCAATGACTTTGATACCCAAGCATTCATTATGGATTTGGCTACAAAGAAAGTGCAGGCTATCACGCGCGATTTCAATCCTACGGTGTCTCCCGTGCAGTGGAACCGTGTGGACGGATGTATCTATTTCGATACGACTGATGGGGATTGCAGGCATATCTACCGTTATGTTCCGAAGACGGGCGGCTTTGAAATGCTTCCGCTTGAAGAAGATGTGATTACTTCCTTCACGCTGTGGATGACAATCCGGTTGTGGCTGCCTATGTGGGCGGAGGAAACACCAGCACGGGCGTAGCTTATACGTACGACACGAAGAAAAAAGTTTCTACCCTGCTTGCCAACCCCATGAAGCCCGTCCTCGACAAGATTGAGCTGGGACAGATGGAAGAGTGGAACTTTACAGCTTCGGACGGTACGGAGATAAAGGGAATGATTTGCCTTCCGCCGTCTTTCGACCCGAGCAAGAAGTATCCGCTTATCGTGTACTATTATGGAGGAACGACTCCTACGACTCGCGGTATAACTTCCCCCGTACTGTGCACAGTTGTTTGCGTCACGTGACTATGTGGTTTATGTTATCCAGCCAGTGGTGCCATCGGGTACGGCCAGGAGTTCTCTGCACGCATGTCAATGCATGGGGTGAGCGTACGGCCGATGAGATCATTGAAGGTACGAAGAAATTCTGTGCAGCCCATCCGTTTGTCAACGATAAACGTATCGGATGCCTGGGTGCCTCTTATGGAGGATTCATGACGATGTATCTGCAGACTAAGACGGATATGTTTGCTGCCGCTGCCTCGCATGCTGGCATCAGCAATGTAACGAGCTATTGGGGCGAGGGTTATTGGGGATATTCCTATAACTCTGTTGCGGCAGCCGATAGCTATCCTTGGAATAATCCCGATTTGTTTACGAAGCATGGAGCATTGTTCAATGCGGACAAGATTAATACCCCTCTGTTGTTGCTGCATGGCACGGTAGATACGAACGTGCTATCGGTGAAAGTATCCAGTTGTATAATGCGTTGAAGATATTGGGCAAGCCGGTGGAATTTATTACCGTGGATGGTGAAAACCATTTTGTACTTGATTATGCAAAACGTGAATTGTGGCACAATTCAATTATGGCTTGGTTTGCCCGCTGGTTGCAGGATAGTCCGGCATGGTGGAATGACCTTTATCCGGAAAGACATTGGTGATTTCTTAGTTGACAACTATCAACTATCAATTAAAAAAGCCGTTTCCCAGAATAGACAAGGAGGAAACGGCTTTTTGTTGTAGTGTGCTTACTGTTATTGGGCCACTTTTGCTGTGTCTTGGACGTTCTCGGCTTTCTGCAAAGTATCCGTTACCACAGTGTCGTTAGACAAGGTTGTTGTCTTACTCGGCTGTTCTACCGGAGCCTTAGCTTGAGCCAAGAACGTTCCGCCACAAACAAACATAAACAGGGCTGCTACTAATACTAATTTTTTCATAATTCATTTGCTTTTAGGTTGCTATATCTTATTGTTAAGTCTAAGTGCTTGTTTGTTGTAGCGCTTGTTGCTTGTACTTAATACAAGTCAAATGGTGTGCCAAAAGAATTATTTGTTGGGTAATGCTTTGATAACTAGATGTATATGTTTTTATGCAAAGTGTAGTATAATGTGGAAAAGTGGGGAATGTGTGGAGAGGAGTGTGGAATTATTCCACATCTTTTAGTCGGATATGTTATAAAGCTTCAACTTGTTGTACAGCGTTTTGCGGTCAATGCCCAACAGTTGTGCAGCGCGGCTCTTGTTGTTTCCCGTCTGCCGTAGGGCTTCGATGATTTGACGTTTCTCTGCCTCCTCATTGCGGAGAGGGATGCCGATGATGGCCGATGCAGGTTCTTTCAGTTCACTTAGTTCGTTGATAGTAATGAATTTGCCTTGTGCCAGCAGGGTTGCACGACGTACCATATTCTTCATTTGTCGCAGATTGCCAGGCCAGGGGTATTCCAATAAGGCGCGGGATGCTTTGTCATCAAAGCCGGTCAGTTGCTTGTCCATTTCGCGGTTGGCCTGGTCCAGAAAGAAATTGGCAAAGAGCAAGATGTCTTCACGGCGGTCTTTGAGTTGCGGCATGCGCAGGGTGAATTCATTGATACGGTGATATAAATCCTCACGGAACGTTCCTTTTTCGATGGCTTGCTCCAGATTTTCGTTGGTGGCGGATACCAGACGTATGTCCACGCTTATCTCTTTGTTTGAACCAACCGGACGTATCTTGCGTTCTTGCAAAGCACGCAGCAGTTGTATTTGCACTTCATAGCTCAGATTGCCTATCTCATCCAGGAAGATGGTACCGCCGTTGGCTTCGACGAAAGCGCCCGTTTTGTCGGTCAGTGCGCCGGTAAAGGCGCCCTTTATATGCCCGAAGAATTCCGAAGCGGCCAATTCTTTGGGGATAGAACCGCAATCGATGGCTACAAACGGCCGGTCGGCACGCTTGCTGAGCTGGTGGATGCGATGGGCTACGTATTCTTTGCCCGTTCCGCTGGCACCATTGATGAGTACGGACATATTGGTAGGTGAAACCAGTTTCACATAATTGTAGAGTTGTTTGGCTGCGTCGCTCTCTCCTTCGAGGAAGTCGGAGGAAGACAATGAGCTTCTGCACTCTTCTGAGACTGATTTTCATCTTGTCGGAATGCATCGTCTGTTTGGGCGAGACGGATGGTCTGTTTGGGGTAAACGCGTCATCTGTTCGGGACGGATGCATCATCTGTTTCAAAGCGGAGGATGATGCATTCAAGGCTTCGCCTATTTTTTTCAGTAATTCGTCCGGATTCACAGGCTTGGCAATGTAATCGCAGGCTCCCAGTTTCATGGCTTGGACGGCCGACTGTATGTCAGCGTATCCCGTCATGATGATAAGCGGTATTTGCAGGCCGTGTTCGCCCAGCCATTTCAATAAGTCAATGCCATCCTTGTCGGGCAGGCGTAGGTCAGACAAAATCAAGTCCACGGTTTCCGACTCAATATGTTTTTGAGCACGGGCAATGCTGCTGGTGGAGGTTACTTGGAAACCTTTTTTGCCGAGCCATGTTTTTAGCATCATGCCGTAAGTAATATCATCTTCTACAATTAATATGGATGTCATTGCTTTTGCCTTTTATCTCTTTTATGTAGGCAAAGGTAAGTGCTTTTGTCTGATTTTAGTATATTTGCAAACTTAAATTAAATAAAAAACAAAATGAAAAGAAATCTTATTGTATTATTAACTATACTGGTTTGCAGTCTGACTGCTTGCAAGCCGGGACAAAAGAAAGAGGAAGATATGGAAAAAGAAACGAAGCTGAAGATTGAAACAAGTGCGGGTGACATCACCGTGAAACTGTATAATGAAACCCCGAAACATCGTGATAACTTTATCAAGCTGGTGGAAGACGGCACGTATGAAGGTACGCTGTTCCACCGTGTCATCAAGGACTTTATGATACAAGCAGGTGACCCGGAATCGAAGAAGGCTCCGAAAGGCAAGATGCTGGGGGCAGGCGACGTGGGTTATACCGTTCCTGCCGAATTTGTTTATCCGGAGTATTTTCACAAAAAAGGTGCTTTGTCGCTGCACGCCAGGGTGATGAGGTGAACCCTGACAAGGCATCATCGGCTGCCAGTTCTACATTGTGACCGGAAAAGTGTATAATGACTCTACCTTGCTGGGGATGGAACAGCAGATGAATCAGATGCGCTTGAACAATGCTTTCAACGCGTTGGCGCAGAAACACATGAAGGAAATCTACAAGATGCGCAAGAATAATGACCAGGACGGTCTGATGGATTTGCAAGATTCCTTGATTGCGCAGGCAGAGGCTCAGGTTGCCAAGAACCGGAGTTCAAGTTTACCCCCGAGCAGGTGAAGGCTTATACTACCGTGGGCGGTACTCCACATTTGGACGGTGCATATACCGTGTTCGGTGAAGTGCTGGAAGGTATGGATATTGTTGATAAAATACAGAAGGTCAAGACTGACCGTAACGACCGTCCCGAAGAGGATGTGGTTATTAAAAAAGTGACAGTGATAGATTGATGATAGATTCTGTCATTCCATTTTATGAAGATAAACAAAAAGATATTTGACAACGGTCTGCGGTTGGTGCACAATGAGGACACCAGCACGCAGATGGTTGCCTTGAATATTGTTTATGACGTGGGTGCCCGTGACGAACATCCCGAGCATACGGGCTTTGCCCATCTGTTCGAGCATCTGATGTTCGGAGGTTCGGTGCATATTCCTGATTATGACGCTCCTTTGCAATTAGCAGGCGGGGAGAATAATGCATGGACCAATAATGATATAACCAATTACTACCTGACGGTTCCAAAATCGAATGTGGAAATCGGCTTCTGGCTGGAGTCCGACCGCATGCTGGAACTGGCATTCAGTGAGCAAAGTCTTGAAGTGCAGCGTGCGGTAGTGATGGAGGAATTTAAACAACGTTGCTTGAACCAGCCGTATGGTGATGTGGGACATCTGCTTCGTCCTTTGGCTTATCAAACGCATCCTTATCGCTGGCCTACTATCGGGAAAGACCTCTCTCACATTGCCAATGCCACGCTGGACGAGGTAAAGGAATTCTTTTTTCGTTTTTATGCACCTAATAATGCAGTGCTGGCCGTTACCGGAAATATTTCGTGGGAAGAAACGGTTAGGCTGACAGAAAAATGGTTTGCTCCCATTCCCCGTAGGAATGTGCCCGTAAGGCAATTACCGCAAGAAGTTGTACAGACGGCAGAACGCCGGCAGACGGTGGAACGGAATGTTCCTCTGGATGCTTTGTTCATGGCTTATCACATGTGCAGCGTGAGGATGCCGATTATTATGCCTTCGATATTCTGTCGGATATTCTGAGCAATGGACGTTCCAGTCGCTTGACCCGCAGGCTAGTGCAGGAGCAGAAGTTCTTTTCCAGTCTCGATGCCTATATCTCCGGTACACGGGATGCCGGCCTGCTGCATATCAGTGGAAAACCATCTGCAGGCGTATCTTTGGAGCAAGCCGAGGCTGCTGTCCGGAAAGAGTTGGAAGAGTTGAAATCCGGGTTTGTTGGAGAACAAGAATTGGAGAAAGTAAAGAACAAGTTTGAGTCTACACAGATATTCGGCAACATCAATTATCTGAATGTTGCACGAATCTTGCCTGGTTTGAACTGACCGGACAGGCAGAAGACATAGACCGTGAAGTGGACAATTACCGCTCTGTGACGGCAGAACAGCTTCATAGGGTCGCCCAACAGACCTTCCGCGATGAAAACGGGATTGTGCTTTATTACCAAAAAGAAAACCTTTAGTATGAAAAAATTATTTGATACGTATAAGCAGCACTATAAAGCATTGCTTCTCCTGGGGCTACCCATTGTGGTGGGGCAGTTGGGAGTCATTGTGCTTGGTTTTGCCGATACGCTGATGATTGGGCATCACAGCACGGAGGAACTGGGTGCCGCTTCTTTCGTAAACAATCTGTTTACTCTTTGCATTATTTTCAGTACGGGCTTCAGCTACGGGCTGACACCGGTTGTAGGGGGCTTCTACGGTAACCGCCGCTTTGCCGAGGCAGGGCAGGCGTTGCGGTGTAGCCTGGTTGCCAATGTGCTGGTGGCTTTGTTGCTGACTCTTGTCATGGCTGTTCTCTATTTCAATGTGGAGCGGCTGGGACAGCCCGGAGAATTGCTGCCTCTAATCAAGCCTTACTATCTGGTGTTGCTTGCTTCACTGGTCTTTGTCATGCTGTTCAACGGTTTCAAACAGTTTACGGACGGCATCACCGATACCAAGACGGCCATGTGGATTCTGCTCGGAGGGAATGCGCTTAACATCGTAGGAAACTATATACTTATCAATGGAAAGCTGGGCTTTCCGGAGATGGGACTGCTTGGTGCGGGTATCAGCACCTTGTTCTCCCGCATTGTGATGGTGGTGGTCTTTGCGGCGATTGTGCTTCGCGGCCGCCGGTTTATCCGTTACAGGCTCGGCTTCATGCGGCTGGGGTGGTCGATGCCGATGTCAGGAAGCTCAATGCACTGGGCTGGCCCGTGGGTATGCAGATGGGTATGGAGACCGCTTCCTTCAGTCTGAGCGTCGTCATGGTGGGCTGGCTGGGGACACTTGCCCTAGCATCGCATCAGATAATGCTTACTATCTCTCAGTTCACCTTCATGATGTATTATGGCATGGGCGCTGCGGTTGCCGTGCGTGTCAGCAACTTCAAGGGGCAGGGAGACGGCAGAATGTGCGCCGCTCGGCGTATGCCGGCCTTCACATCATCCTGTGTATGGAGGTGGTGTTGCTGGGTATCGTCTTTGCACTTCGCGGTCAGGTAGGGGGATGGTTTACGGACAATGCGGAAGTGTCTGGCATGGTTGCCGCTCTCTTCTTCCCGTTCTTGATTTACCAGTTCGGCGATGGGTTGCAGATTAACTTTGCCAATGCCCTGCGCGGCATCTCGGATGTGAAACCGATGATGATTATTGCATTTATATCCTATTTTATTATATCTTTGCCCGTAGGGTACCTTTGCGGTTTCGTTTTCGGTTGGGGGCTGACGGGAGTCTGGATGGCTTTCCCGTTCGGACTGACCAGTGCGGGAGTGATGCTGTGGTTGAGGTTCCGTAAACAGACCAGGGAAAGGATTTGATAGTATGAATAATGTCTCCAAAGTAAAGATTGCCGTAGGCTACACTTTGTTGCTGGCGGTATTGTTTTTTTCCTTGTTTTTCGTACACCGGGAAATGGAGAACCTTATTCTTACTGATGACCGCGATGTACAATGGACAGACAGCGTGCTTGCCTTGATACGCGAGAAGGATACCAATACGATAAAAATGCTGCGCACGCTGAGTGAGGCGAATGACAGCATGGTATCCACCAGTGACATTGAGCAGATAATTGCCCAGCAGGACTCGGTAGTGACCCAGCAGCGTGTGCAGCACCGTATCATTACACATCGGGATACCGTCGTGACACGTCCTCGGAAGAAGGGGTTCTTCCGTCGTTTGGGTGAAGTGTTTGTCCCCCCAAAGAAAGATACGGCTATCCAGGTAAAGACCTCTCTTGAATTTGCAACGGATACGGTGATTGAACCCTATAATCCGGCCGATTCTTTGCATGAGAAACTGCGTGCCGTGGCCCAGCAGAAAAAAGCTGTAAACACTGTTATACAGCGACGTAAACGCTATCTGCAACGCTTGGACCATATGCTGACCGCTCGTATTGACAGCTTGCTGAAAGATTACGAGACGGAAACTCTGCTGCGTGCACGGACGGAAGCCGAGTATCAACAAGCGGTCCGACGCCGTTCGGCCAAGATTATCAGTGGCATTGCCGTAGGTGCGGTGTTGCTTTCCGCTTTTTTTCTTATTATCATCGGCCGCGACATAACCCGAAGCAACCGTTACCGTCGTGAGTTGGAAGAGGCCCGTCGTCGTGCCGAGGATTTACTCGCTGTCCGTGAAAAACTGATGCTTGCCATTACCCATGATTTCAAAGCCCCGCTCGGTTCTATTATGGGCTATGCCGACTTGCTTTCCCGTCTGACGTGGATGAGCGTCAGCGGTTCTATCTGGACAATATGAAAACCTCATCGGAACATCTGCTGAAGCTGGTCGTTGATTTGCTCGACTTCCATCGTCTTGATTTGAACAAGGCCGAAATCAACCGGGTCACCTTTCATCCTTCCCGCCTGCTTGAAGAGATACACGTCAGTTTTGAACCACTTACGGCTGCCAAAGGACTGGCGCTTCATTGCGACATTGCCCCGGAGCTGGGCGGTACCTATATTTGCGACCCCTTGCGTCTGCGCCAGATTATCAACAATTTGCTGTCCAATGCCGTGAAGTTTACGGACCAAGGCAATGTTACCATGACTGCCTGTTACGAGGACCGTCGACTGGTAGTTGCCATTGCTGATACCGGTAAAGGTATGGAACCTGCCGACCGGGAACGTATCTTCCAGGAGTTACCCGCTTACCGGGTGCTCAGGGTAAAGAGGGGTTTGGACTCGGACTTTCCATTGTCCGTATGCTGGTACAGTTGCTTGAAGGCACGATTGATGTAGACAGTGTGCCAGGCAAGGGAAGCACTTTCACCATATATATTCCTATCTATCCCGTAAGGAGTGAAGGACGGAGAATGAAGGATGAAGAATCGGGATGTGCTGCCACGCCGAATGGCAATTCTTCATTCCCCGTTCCTCATTCTTCACTGAAGAATGTCCTCCTTATCGATGATGACCGTATTCAGCTTACCCTTACTGCCGCCATGCTTCAGCAGAGTGGTATAAATTCTGTCTCTTGTTTACAACTGGATGAACTGCTGGATGCCTTGCGCACTGCAACCTTTGATGTTCTGCTTACTGATGTGCAGATGCCTGCTATTAATGGTTTTGATTTACTGAAACTGCTTCGTGCTTCGAACATACCGCAAGCACAGTCTGTTCCGGTGATTGCTGTCACTGCCCGCAGTGACATGCAGCGTGAGGAATTTACGGTGCATGGATTTGCCGGATGCCTGCATAAGCCGTTTACCGTCAGTGAATTGCTACATGAATTGAATATGGAGGACAAAGGGATGGAGGTTACGGAAGTTTCGGAAACTTCGGCTTGCCCGGGGTATAAATTCTCTTCGCTCACTGCTTTTTCGGTCGATGACCCCGAGGCGGCAAAGTCCATTCTGGAAAGTTTTGTGGCTGAAACCCGCCTCAATGCGGAGCGTTTGCAGAAGGCTGTGGAGAATGAGGATGTGGACGAGATGGCTGCTGTCTCCCACAAAATGATTCCCCTCTTTACTTTAATTGGAGCAGCGGAACTGGTTGCATTGCTGAAACTGTTGGAAACTTCTCATGGAGTGCCTTTTACCGGAGAGTTGAAAGAACACGCCCTTGCCGCCCTCGTTTTGATAGAGGATGTCATTACTCAGGCAACAGCTTTTCCGTAATGGGGGAACAGAGAAGAATACGTGATTTTTCTCTGTCGGGAACCAAATGTCGAAAGAAATTGTTTACTTTGTAAGACTTTTAAATACGATGAAAGATTGACGTTCCGATGAGAAGAAAATGGTTGAGAACAGCACTGTGGTGTTGCTTACTCCTATTATACTGTTTATAATATTGATGATATTGCTTTATGTGCCTCCCGTACAGAATTTGATACGGAAGCAGGCTACGGCAATTGCATCAGATGCTACGGGTATGGACATATCCGTGGAGCGGATTGACCTTCGCTTTCCTTTGAATTTGTTGGTCCGCGGTGTATTGGTGGTACAGCCTGCCGACAGTGCTGTTGATGTGCAGCATCCCGATACCTTGCTGAGTCTTGGAAGTTTGAACGTACGGGTACAGGCATGGCCTTTGCTCAAAGGGAAAGTGGAGGTGGATGACATTACCTTGAAACAAGTTGCTGTCAACTCCTCCAATTTAATGGAAGGTATGTGCATCAAAGGAGTACTGGGGCATTTCTTTTTCGAAAGCCATGGCATAGACCTTACAAAAGAAGATGCCATCCTCAATAATATAGAATTGAGCGATACCCATGTGCAGGTGATGCTTGCAGATACCACTGAGACTCCCAAGGACACTACTGACACTGCGTTAAACTGGAAAGTCACACTCCATACTCTGAAGTTGAAGAACGTCTCGGTCGATTTACAGATGCCATTGGACTCCATGGGGCTGAAAGCCATATAGGAGATGCTGAGATTGCGGACGCTGCTGCCGACCTGAAACACCAGTTCTATGGCTGGAGAAAATTCCTGCTGACTGGAACTTCTGTCAATTATGATACCGGTGGCCCGGGGAGTGCGATAGGCTTCGACCCCTCGCACATTGCTCTTCGCGACATTCGCCTGGGCATTGATTCTGTGATGTACTACGGCAGAGATATGAATGCCGTTATCCGGGAATTTCCATGTATGAGCGTTCCGGTTTGAGTGTAACTTCCTGACCGGGCGGTT
>ENA-OQLB01000364-OQLB01000364.1-human-gut-metagenome-genome-assembly--contig:-NODE-364-length-26413-cov-5.564635_pt1 | contig 26413 bp, 22 predicted proteins | sample MGYA00242656_ERZ504813 | MGnify/ENA primary metagenome ERZ504813 (study PRJEB26092, sample SAMD00036388) | human gut metagenome | host: Homo sapiens | study: EMG produced TPA metagenomics assembly of... | reverse complement strand
ATGTGCGACCAGCAACGCATCTCGCCATTTTAAATCGCCTTTGGCGATGGGGCGAGATGCATTCAAGTCAAAACACGCATCCTCGTGTCAATCAGCGGAGTGATTGACACGGGAGTGAACAGTAACGATTTTATTTCATTACTGATCTAACCACCGATTCCGTACATGGCCCGATGTTCTTTTTTCTGACCAACTTCTTCATCTCTTCGCTCATCCGAGAAATTGTGACAGGCCGGTTTTTTCCAGATTGCCTGACGCATTGCTTCTTTCACTTCTTCATCCGTTGCACCACTTCTTAAAAGTTTTCTTAAATCAATTCCACTTTCATACTGTAGACAAAGTTTCAGATATCCTTCTGCTGTGAGTCGGATCCTGTTGCAGGAATCGCAAAACTTGTGACTCACTGCACTGATAAATCCAATTCTGCCCTGGAATCCCGAAAAGCTCACATACTCTGCTGGACCATTCCCCAAATGTTTTTCATACGGTTCAGCGTTTCCAAATGCTTTCTCTAAAAGTTCCAGAAGCTCATCTCTTGATTTTCCCTGACAGGCTTTTCCCATCCCGATCGGCATCATTTCTATAAAACGAACCTCTACCGGATGCTCCTTTGCATACTCTGCCATCTGAATATACTCTTCTTCTGACTGATTCATCGGCACACAATTTAACTTCACACGCAGATTCGGATATTCGAGTGCTGCCTGCAGTCCTTCCAGTGCCTGATTTAATTCCCCACATCTTGTCACTGTATGGTAACACGTTTCATCCAATGTATCAATACTGATATTCACTGCATCCAGCCCCTGACGCATCAACTCGTCCAACTGATTTTTCAGAAGAATTCCGTTTGTTGTCAATGTCACCTGTTCGATCCCCGAAATTCTCTTAATTTTCCCCAATAAGTCCGGCAATCCTTTTCTCACCAACGGTTCCCCACCGGTCAGTTTGATCTTTGAAATCCCAAGTTCTGTACTGATCCGGCATACTCTCTCAATCTCATCAAAAGTCAGAATCTGCTCATGCGGCAACTGCTCAATGCCCTCTTCCGGCATGCAGTAGACACAGCGCAGATTACAACGATCCGTCACAGAGATGCGCAGATATTCTATTGTTCTTCCATATTGATCGATCATCTCTTACATACCTCATATTATTTATCTCTTACATTACTGTTTTACTTTCCTTCAGAAACTGGTTTTCCACACTCACTTGCATTTCCTGTAAGAATTGCAAGACCATGTTCCAGAGATGGAAGTACTGCTTCTAGATTCTCTTTTACAGCCTTCGGACTTCCCGGAAAATTAATGATCAATGTCTGATTACGGATCACAGAAGCGCCACGGCTAAGCATTGCTCTTGGTGTCACTTGAAGTGAAGCCAGTCTCATCGCCTCTGCGATTCCCGGTGCATTCTTTGTCGCCACGGCAAATGTTGCTTCCGGTGTGCAGTCACGCGGTGCAAAACCTGTTCCTCCGGTTGTTGCGATCAGATCCACTTTTTTCTCATCTGCAAGTTCACAGAGACACTGTTCGATCATCTTCTGCTCGTCCGGAAGAAGCCTTACTTCTGTCACTTCATATCCTGCCTCTTCTAACATACCGCAAAGAAGCGGTCCACTCTTGTCCTCCCGTTCTCCTGCATATCCTTTATCACTCAATGTCACTACCGCTGCTTTCCATCTTTGTTCTTTCTTTTCCACTTTACTTTTCGCCTTCTTTTCTTTCCTTCTTATATCCATTGTTGATCAGCCCACTCTTGCCGCCGCTCTTTCTGACCAGATAGATTTCCCCAATCTCCATCTTTTTATCCATTGCTTTGCACATATCGTAAACTGTCAAAAGTGCTACGCTTGCTCCTGTCAGAGCTTCCATCTCAACGCCTGTCTTCCCGGTCACACGTACCGTACAATTACAATAAATTGCAAGTTCACTCTCAACCATCTCGAACTCTACCTTGCACTTTGTAATCGGAAGAATGTGACACATCGGAATCAGATCCGATGTCCTCTTTGCTCCCATAATCCCTGCTGTTGTCGCAACTCCAAGCACATCCCCTTTGCCTGCAGTTCCTTCTTTGACAGCACGGAAGACTTCTTCATTCACCGTGATCTTTCCTGTGGCGGTTGCTTCCCGGACTGTGTCCTGCTTCTCCGTCACATCTACCATAATGGCTTTTCCTTTTTCATCAAAATGTGTAAATCCCATTTTTTTCACCTCTCAATCTGAAAATGTTGTTGATATCCACATTCCCCTTGCAAATATCAACCAGACGATTGCTTTTTTATACCAAACGATTGTACCACAGAATAGTACTAAAATTCAATGTTTTGGCAAAAAGAAAGGACAACTATAATAGCTGCCCTTAAAATCAATTATTAAAATTCAATATTCCGCATCTCATCTGACTTCTCCGGAATCTTATGTCTTTCCGCATATCCTGTAAGAATCAGTGTAAGTGCTCCGTCCCCTGTCACATTACAAGCTGTTCCAAAGCTATCCTGAAGTGCGAAAATTGTAAGCATCAGTGCTGTTCCCGCATCATCAAACAGAAGGACTCCTGTGATAAGTCCAAGTGATGCCATAACTGTTCCTCCTGGAACTCCCGGTGCACCGATTGCAAATACTCCAAGAAGTATACAAAACAGAAGCATTGTTGGAATTGACGGAAGTTTTCCATACAGAATCTGTGAGATTGTCATACAGAAGAACACTTCTGTGAGTACAGATCCACACAGATGGATATTAGCAAACAACGGAATTCCAAACTGTACCATATCTTTTCTTAATGGTTTCGCCTTTCCTGCACACTGCAGAGCAACTCCAAGTGTTGCTGCGGAAGACATTGTTCCAACGGCTGTCAGATATGCCGGTCCGTAATGCTTCACAACCTCCAGTGGATTCTTTCCTGAATAAACGCCGGCGATTGTATAAAGAAGTGCCATCCAGATATAATGTCCGATCATAACAATAATGATAACCTTAAGGAATACCGGAAGCTGTTTTGTAATGGATCCTTCATATGCCAGAGAACAAAATGTGAATCCAATAAATAACGGAAGGATTGGAATCAAAATCCTTGACACGATGGAAAGCACGATCTTCTGGAATTCTTCCAACATTCCTGTGATTAATTTTGCCTTATTCCATGCCGCTGCAAGTCCGATCATAATAGAAAATACAAGTGCACTCATAACCGGCATGATCTGTGGGATAGAAAGTTCAAACACCATCTCCGGCAGTTCTTTCAGTCCATCTACATCTGTCACAATAGAAAGATGCGGGATCAGCGCATATCCTGCTGCTGTAGAGAATAACGCAGCCCCAACAGAAGATACATATGCAATACATACTGCAAGCAGAAGTAATCTCGATGCATTATTTCCCATCTTTGTAATGGACGGTGCGATAAATCCAATGATGATCAGCGGAACGCAGAATGAAATAATCTGTCCCAGAACATATTTCAAAGTTACAATAATGTTCAGAATTGCATTTGTCAAACCTGTCCCGTCATTTGCATTAAGAGCAAGTCCGGCAAGAATTCCGATCACAACACCTACCAGAAGTTTAAATGGCAGGCTTTTGAAAAAACTAAATTTTTCATAGGAAGAATCCTCCAATACTATTTTTCGGTCCTAATTCACAGATGTCTGTAATCTCCAACCTTTCTCAGACCTGTTTAGTCGGTATGCAATATTATAATACACAAAGGATAAATCTACAACTGTCTGTTTTTGGCACTTTTTATCTTCTCATCACATCGTCCGCTTACGAACTCACCTTTGTTCTTTACTTTTTTATAATTCATGATAAAATATTTCTAATACTATATCGTGTTTAAAAGGAGATTTTAAAATGTTAGTATGTGATTATATCGTAGAACAGATTGATGGAGATTATGCACACTTAAGAAGAGTTGATCTTCCGGATGAAGAGTTAAAACTCGTAGCCAGAGCACTGCTCCCGGCTGAGATTGTAGAAGGTTGTAAACTGCACTATGAACTGATGCAGTATACAATCATCTAATGTTACTATTCTTCTACCTGTTTTTATTCAAAGAAGACTGTAAAGAGGATTCCCTCCTGAAAATATTTCATTTTAAAGAAAAGGAAATATTTTCAGACAGGAATCCTCTTTGTACGTTTTCTCTATTTCATTCCCCGTCAATTAATCTTCATCAAACGGAACAACATCATCCTCTGCATTTTCCACAGCTTCACCAGAACCACCTGCTTTCGGTCCAGCAACGCCTTTTACCTTCATCGTTCTGACATTGATCCCATTGACCTCAATATGGTCATCCACAGGAATCACAAGGCACTGTCTTCCGTCGATCATTCTTGTCTCTACAAGATCCATTCTGTCCGGATTTACTTTGATCACAACATCCGGTGTCTCGATATTGAACTTTCTTGTCTCTGCGATATTACTTGCCAGAAGCGTTGCTTTCTCGCCTGCATTTTCTTCGAAGTTCTTCTCAAAGTTCTCCATCTTCTCATTCGGCACACCGCTCTGCTCGAAAATCTTCTTCACATCCGTTTTATCCAATGTCAGCGGATCCGGTTCTTCTTTGTGTTCTTCGATCATATCATTCAATGTCTCGTGAATGTTACGGACAGTCTCGTAATCACCATCTTCTCCCAATGTATCTTCAATAATCATCTGAAATGTCTCTTTCTGTGTGTCCGCAGACATCGGCATCTTCGCACCAAGAAGCTGGTCGATCATCTCCGGCTGAAGATCTTCTGATTTCTTCGTGTAATAAAGCACACTGTGAAGATCAGTACTTCTGTCGTTGAATGCCGGGAAGAGGAATCCTTTGTCCGGCTTATCAACGATCCAGTCACGGATTCTGTCCTGAATACAGTTCTCTTCCGCGTTATAGCTAAGCCCTGCCTTTGACAGACTGACCGGACAGATGCTCATCAGTATATGCTGATATACTTCATCTGAAGCATCATCCATCTCAAGATCATCGGATGTTCTTCCAGGAACATCGTATGCTGCGTGGATCAAAATAATGTAATAATTCTCCGCATACTCATACGTTGCAATAACTTTGTCATAGAATTCTTCCAGAAGCATATCGTCTTCGAGACGGCTGTCACGAAGCTTCAACAGAAATTCCTGCGTTCCGCCCGGCATCTCTGCATCCAGTGGAAACTCCATATTCAGCATATTCTTTCCGATACTTCCGGAAAGTGTCTTCTTAAAAATATCAAAATACTTAAATGCTTCTTCCTCCGGAAGTGCGAGAAATGCGTCTTTTGACTCCATCTTTTTATTCTTCTCATAATCCACATAGCAGCCACAGATTTTCGTAATCGCACAGTTTTTCGGTGAGAACTGCTTACGGATCTCAAGTACTTCTTTTTTATTCATATATGTTTCCTTTCTCCATTCTTTCTATGTTATAATGAATAAACCATCTTTTCGGGAATTGTAAATACCGTAGACATAACATTTTTATTTTACCTCTATTTTCATAAGAAAGAAAGATTTGATTTTCTCAAAATTCTATGGTATTATACGCATTCTAAAAATACAGAAAGGAATTTTTTATTATGTCATCCAACTCAGTTACTTTAACTGCCCGGGAACATGTATTTCCACTCTTTGTTAAATATGTCTCAGCAAATGTACTCGGCATGATCGGATATTCTTGTTATATCCTTGCCGATACGTTTTTTGTTGCCCGGGGAATCGGCTCGGATGCGATTGCTGCACTTAATCTGGTTCTTCCTGCTTTCAGCTTGTTAAACGGAACGGGCTGATGATTGGCATGGGTGCTGCTGCGCGATACTCGCTTTCCTCCGGCAGAGCTGACAGTGAGATTCACCGCACGATCTTCACCCAGGCACTTCAGCTTGCATTTGTAGCTATGCTGTTCTTTTTCAGCATCGGACTGTTTTTTGCAAGACCTCTTTGTGTCTTACTCGGAGCCGACGGAACTACATTGCCGCATGCAATTCCATATATCAGCATCCTGCTCATGTTTTCTCCGCTGTTTTTATGCAACAATCTATTGAATTGTTTTGTCAGAATGATGGAGAACCGCGGCTTTCAATGACTGCAATGCTTGTTGGAAGTCTGACAAATATTGTGCTAGATTACATTTTCATCTATCCTATGCAACTTGGCATGACCGGAGCTGCACTGGCTACTGCAACCGCTCCACTGGTTGGAATGAGTATTCTGTCCATGCATTTCTGGAAAAAGAAGAATCAGTTTCATCTGGTAAAAACAAAGATACATCTGAAAACTGCTATAGATATCTGCCGGCTTGGAGTTTCTTCTCTTGTCGCTGAATTATCTTCCGGCATCGTAATTCTTGTCTTTAACATGCTGACGCTGAACTTCAGTGGAACGACCGGACTTGCGGCATACAGTATCCTTGCTAATATCGCACTCGTACTTGTGGCGATCTTTACCGGAATCGGGCAGGGCATCCAGCCGATTGTCAGCAGCCACCCTGGTAAAAATGGAGCTCCTGTACGCCACAAGGTAAGACGCTATGCATTAAGCACTGCATTACTTATGGCTTTCATCGCCTATCTGGTTGTGTTTGTCTTTGCTGTTCCGATTGCTGACTTATTTAATAAAGACAAGGATCCGTTGCTTACTTCAATGGCAGCAGAAGGAATGCGCATTTACTTTGTAAGCCTGTTCTTTTCAGGCATCAATATGGTGTCAGCCACTTATTTAAGTGCTTCCGACCAGCCGGTACCGGGATTCATCATCTCCATCCTGCGCGGCCTTGTACTGATCTTGCCGATTGCTTTCCTGCTTGCCGCACTTTTTGGAATGACAGGTATCTGGCTCTGCCTTCCTGTTACTGAGGCAATCGTGTGTGTCGTGACCTTCTTCTTTCTGAGAAAATTTTAAGTAAAGTATTTATAAGAGAAGAACCCTGTTACGAATGTATTGATTCATACATCCCATAACAGAGTTCTTTTTTTATCTTATTTTAAATATTTCGCTGTCTCAAGAATGCGGTTTGCATTCTCAATTCTCTCCGGTGTCGGAGGATCGATTCCCTCTAACTTGTAATCATATCCCAGTTCTTTCCACTTGTATGCACCAAGTGTATGATATGGAAGAACTTCAACACGCTCTACATTATCCAGTGTCTCGATGAAATCATGAAGTCTCTCCAGGTACTCATCCTTGTCACTGCGCTCCGGAACGAGTACGTGACGGATCCAGATTGGTTTCTTGATATCAGACAGATAACGTGCAAACTCAAGAATATTTTTGTTGCTCTGTCCCGTGAGAATCTTATGCTGCTCATCATCAATGTGTTTAATGTCAAGCATCAGCATATCTGTGTATTTCAGCAGTTCCTGCAGTTTACCGAAGAATGGTTCTTCCTTTGTAAATACCGCTCCGCTTGTATCAATATTGGTATGAACTCCCTGTTCTTTCGCCTTCTTGAAAAGGTCAATCAGGAAATCCATCTGCATCAAAGGTTCTCCACCGCTGACTGTGATACCACCTTTGTCTTTCCAGTAGCTTTTATAGCGAAGTGCTGTTTTAAGCAGTTCGTCTGTTGTCTTCAGTTCACCGTCCTGCATCTTCCATGTGTCCGGATTGTGGCAAAACTGACAGCGCATTGGACATCCGCTTACAAAAATGATAAAGCGTACGCCAGGTCCGTCAACGGAACCGAAGCTTTCTGTTGAGTGAATGTATCCTTTTACTTCTGACATATATTTCTCCTTCTTTTTCCGGCAGTTTCCTGCCATTCTTCTGCAACCTTCAGATTTGTCTTCTGACATTTCTTTATAATTGCAGGTCTTATGAAAAAAGGACGCAGCATGGTGAAATACTGCGTCCTGATATATTATCTGTTATTTATGATCTTTTATCCGCAAATCGCAACATTATTTACATGTGGTCATGGCAAGTTCTTGCGATAACGTCAAGCTGCTGCTCACGAGTAAGGTCGATAAACTTAACAGCGTATCCTGATACACGAATTGTGAAGTTAGCGTACTCAGGTTTCTCTGGGTGCTCCATAGCATCTTTCAGTTTGTCAACACCAAATACGTTAACGTTCAGATGATGTGCTCCCTGATCGAAGTATCCGTCAAGTACGTGAGCAAGGTTCTCTTTACGCTCTTCATCAGAATGTCCAAGTGCACCTGGGTTGATTGTCTGTGTATTAGAGATTCCGTCAAGTGCAAGCTCGTAAGGAAGCTTAGCAACAGAGTTCAGAGAAGCAAGAAGTCCGCTCTGCTCTGCGCCGTAAGACGGGTTAGCTCCTGGTGAAAGTGGCTCTCCAGCCTTTCTTCCGTCCGGAAGAGATCCTGTAGCCTTACCATATACAACGTTAGATGTAATTGTAAGGATAGATGTTGTCGGTACAGAATGTCTGTATGTGTGACACTTGTTCAGTTTGTGCATGAATTTCTTCAGCAGCCATACAGCGATTTCGTCTGCACGATCATCATCGTTACCATATTTCGGGAAGTCACCCTCGATCTCGAAGTCTGTAGCAAGTCCATCTTCGTCACGAACAACTTTAACCTTAGCATATTTGATAGCGCTTAAGGAGTCTACTACGTGTGAGAATCCAGCGATACCTGTTGCGAAAGAACGTTTAACGTCTGTGTCGATCAGGGACATCTGAGCTGCCTCATAGTAGTATTTATCATGCATGTAGTGGATCATGTTCAGTGTATCAACATACAGCTTGGACAGCCACTCCATCATTTCATCATATTTAGCAAGTACTTCATCGTAATCAAGGTACTCAGAAGTAATCGGCTGGTAAGCCGGTCCTACCTGTACTTTAGTCTTTTCATCAACACCACCGTTGATAGCGTAAAGAAGACACTTAGCAAGGTTTGCACGAGCTCCGAAGAACTGCATCTCTTTACCTGTCTCTGTAGCAGATACACAGCAGCAGATGCTATAGTCATCTCCCCATACCGGACGCATAACATCATCGTTCTCGTACTGGATGGAGCTTGTTGTTACAGAAATCAGGGATGCAAACTTCTTGAAGTTCTCTGGCAGTCTTGAAGAATAAAGAACTGTCAGGTTTGGCTCTGGTGAAGGTCCCATGTTGTTCAGTGTGTGGAGGAAACGGTAGTCAGTCTTTGTTACCATAGAACGTCCGTCCTGTCCAAGTCCTGCAACCTCAAGTGTAGCCCATGTCGGGTCTCCTGAGAACAGCTGGTTGTAAGATGGGATTCTTGCGAACTTAACCATACGGAATTTCATTACCATGTGGTCGATGATCTCCTGAGCTTCCTTCTCTGTAAGTGTTCCATTCTTAAGATCTCTGTCAATATAGATATCAAGGAATGTAGAGATACGTCCTACGGACATAGCTGCACCATTCTGTGTCTTGATTGCTGCAAGGTATCCGAAGTACAGCCACTGAGCTGCTTCGTGAGCATTCTTAGCCGGCTGAGAAATATCGAATCCGTATGCTGCAGCCATCTCTTTCATCTCTTTCAGAGCTTTGATCTGATCTGCAAGTTCTTCACGAAGACGGAAATCCTCACCCTTCATGCCGTGTCTTGCGTAACGCTCGAAGTCATACTGTTTTCTCTCGATCAGGAAATCGATACCGTACAGTGCAACACGACGGTAGTCACCTACGATACGTCCACGTCCGTATGTATCCGGAAGTCCTGTGATGATCTTGTTATGACGAGCTTTTTTCATCTCTGGTGTATAAACATCGAATACACCCTGGTTATGTGTTTTATGATATTTTGTGAAGATCTCATGCAGTTTCTCGCTTGGCTGGTATCCGTATGTTGTACAAGCCTGCTCTGCCATCTTGATTCCACCGTAAGGCATGAATGCTCTCTTCAGCGGTTTGTCTGTCTGCAAACCAACAACCTGCTCAAGGTCTTTCATGCTCTCATCGATATATCCTGGGCCGTATGCTGTCAGACCGGAAACAACTTCTGTCTCCATGTCGAGAACTCCGCCCTTAGCTCTTTCTTCTTTCTGAAGTTCCTGCAGTCTTCCCCATAATTTGTCTGTTGCTTCTGTTGGTCCCTCAAGGAATGCCTCATCACCTTCATATGGTGTGTAGTTCTCCTGGATGAAATCACGCACGTCTACAGAGTGTGTCCATTTTCTTCCCTTGAAGCCAGCCCACTGCTCAAAATTAGCCATTGAAAAATCCTCCTATATTCTTTCCTAAAATAGTTTTGTAATTGTTTTACGGGCATAGTATAACACCGTGTTAAATAAATGACAAGCGTAAAATCGAGAATAAATATCGGAAATCGCTTTGTATTCGATTTAGTACAAAATATACGAAAAAACGCCCATTTTACGGGGAATTGTACGAACTTTAGTACAGTAAAAATGTACTGTAAAAAGAACATTTTTCCCATGTGTACAATCTGATTCACACGCAAATAAACGGCCTGATTTTCTTTCTGAAAAACCTCTAGGTACTTTTCCTCTATGATAACGTTTTCACTTTCTTTTTTCTCTATATTTTTGTCAATGGAGTTACGTTCTGTTTTTTGATATAATAGTGCGTTAGAGTATCTATATTTAGTTTATGAAAGAGGAATATTATGGAAATCAGAAAGACAAAACCAGAAGAACTTGAAGTACTTCTTAAGATGTATGAGCATGCACGGACATTCATGGCAACTCACGGAAATGCTTCTCAGTGGGGAAACACTTATCCTTCTCCACAGTTGATTCTGGACGACATTACTGAGGGGAACAGTTATGTCTGCACAGAACAGGAGCAGATCATTGCCACTTTCTATTATAAAGAAGGCGCTGATCCCACTTATATGCGCATCTACGAAGGTGAATGGATCAATGACTCCCGTTACGGAGTTGTTCACCGCATCACTTCCACCGGAAATGTAAAAGGTGCTGCTTCCTTCTGTCTGAACTGGGCTTTGGAACAATGCGGCAATATCCGTATTGATACACACCGGGACAATATCGTAATGCAGCATCTGTTAGATAAGAATGGATTCAAATATTGCGGAATCGTATATGTTGAAGATGGAACAGAACGAATTGCTTATCAGAAAGTGGTTTAATAATACCAAAATCCATAAAGCAAGGAGCAGAGACATTTGATTTTAATGTCTCTGCTCCTTGTTGCTATATGCCTCACAGAATCTTGCTGCGAAGGACGGTTCCTCTCCACCTGCATAGAGATGTGAGAATTCTCATCGTGCTTCTCCTTTGTAATCAATTATTTTCTCCAGCCAATCCTCTGCCAGTTTTGGCCAACTCTGTACTTCTTCCAGTGTTCTTCGTATCTCTTCTTTTTGCTCTACTGTCCATTTCGGTGGCTGTGTTCTTCCAATTCCATTTTTCACAAGCAGTTCTTCTCCCTTTTCCTTTGAAAATGAAGTTTCTCCCGCAAGGATTGCTTCTGCCAGCATACGGAGTTGCTCCTGTGTATAAGGTTCTCTCCCTCTGCGTTCCAGCCAGTCCTCTGTTGCAACAGACATACCATGCACGCCTTCTGAAAATACATGGTGCGCAAATGGAACTCCTTCTTCCAGACATTTCTGTGCTAAAAGATAGCTGTTCTGCACCGGAACAGTTCCATCTGTTGCTGTCTGCCAAATGAAACATGGTGGTATTTCTTTTGTTACATACTTTTCAATTGACATATATTCTAACTCTTTCTTTGTTGGATTCTTCCCTAAAAGAGCTACAAAAGAATCTATGTGAGCATATTTTCCTGAAGTAATTACCGGATAAGACAGCACTGCCGCATCCGGTTTGTTTGAAAACTTCTGATATTTTTCATCAGGATCCTCGATATCCGCTCCATGCACACACAGACTCGCACACAGATGTCCTCCAGCTGAAAATCCACAAACCACGATCTGATCCGATAAAATATGCAGCTGTTCTGCACGAAAACGGATCATTCGCATTGCTCTGGAAATATCTTTCAGCGGCTGAAGCTTTAATGGTGCTTCATCCAGTGGATTCACTGTATATTCAAGGACGAACACATTATAACCGGCCTGATAAAATTCCGTAGCAACCAGATGTGCTTCCGAAGGTGATACAAGTCTGTAACCGCCACCCGGAACCACCAGCATCGCCGGATGCATCAGCTCATCCTCATGAATATAGCTGACCATAATCGGGATAAACCCATGCGCTGCCGGGTAATGATATTCTTCTTTGTGCCATAATTCTATTCTTTCACCTATCATGTGTTAATTTCTCCTGTGTGATTTATAATTTGTGCTTTTCTATTATTCTTTTAGGAGTATGGACTTTGGCTCGTTGCTCGCGTAAAAAAGCCATGAAAGACAAGATTCCCCCAACCCAGTCTTCCATGACTCCCATTACATACACTCAACTTGCTTTACAGCTCGAAACCTTCCAGATATGGATTCTCTGCCTCAGAAAACTTCTCTTCCTCAACCATCTGCGCGATTGCCGGGTCAAGCGGCATCTTTCCAAGAACCGGAACATTAAGATCTGCTGCGATCTCGTCAATGTGGCTCTCGCCAAATACTTTGATCTCTTTGCCACAATCCGGACATTTCACATAACTGTAGTTCTCAACGATTCCGAGAACCGGAATATTCATCTGCTTCGCCATTCCATATGCCTTCTTCACGATCATCTGTACAAGATCCTGCGGAGATGTAACGATCACAACGCCGTCAACTGGAAGAGACTGGAATACTGTCAGCGGAACATCACCTGTTCCAGGTGGCATATCAACGAAGAGATAATCAAGATCTCCCCACATAACATCTGTCCAGAACTGCTTTACAACACCTGCGATCACTGGTCCCCTCCAGATAACCGGTGCTTCCTCGTCTTCCAAAAGAAGATTGACAGACATGATCTTTGTTCCATCTGCTGCTTCACATGGAAGAATTCCCTGCTCAGTTCCTACTGCCATCTCATGAAGTCCGTACATCTTTGGGATAGATGGGCCTGTAATATCTGCATCCATGATACCAACATGATATCCTTTTGCTCTCATCATTCTTGCAAGGGATGCTGTCACGAGTGACTTACCAACACCACCCTTTCCGCTGACAACACCGATCACTTTTTTAATAGATGAATACATGTTCATCGGTTCATGCATATCAACTTCTTACTTTTGCATGTTCCTGCGCTGGCACAGCTGGCACAGGATTCTTCTGAGCATCCTGATGTATTCTGCTCTTCTGACATAATATCATACCTCTTTTCTACAAATAAATAGTGCTATCATTGTAGCACATTTTCTCACAGAATGATAGGCTGAACCTATGCTTTTATTTTTCTAAGTGTTATACTTATGTTAATTCTTACGTTTGTTAATTGTTACGTTAATTCTTAATTCATTCTAACTTGAATACAATTAGAAAGGAGTTTTCCTATATGCCAGTAATATCCGAACAGCTCAAGCCAATCGATACCGTCAATGGATTTCAGATCCGTCCCGGCTTTTTCCGTGAATTTGGTGCAGTCGCTATCCCGGGTGGTGTCAACTTTACGATTCATACACACGGAGCTACCTCCTGCGAGCTTCTGCTGTTTCACCGCAAAGCCGAAGAACCTTACGCCGTGATTCCATTTCCGGAAAGTTACAGGATCGGATTCTGCTATTCCATGATCGTCTTTGATCTGGATATCGAAGAATTTGAGTACGCCTATCGATTGGATGGTCCTTATGATGAAAAAAAAGGACTCCGTTTTGATAAAAACAAAATCCTGCTGGATCCTTATGCGCGCGCCGTCACCGGACAGAGCCAGTGGGGGCATGTAAATAACGCCCAGCATGGTTATCGTGCCCGTGTGGTACAATCCAACTTTGACTGGGGTGACCAGCGTCACCATTCTATTCCTATGGAAGACTTGATCATCTACGAGCTACACGTCCGCGGATTTACCATGGATGAAAGTTCCGGTGTTAAGCACCACGGTACATTCGAAGGCCTGCGCGAAAAGATTCCTTATTTGAAAGAACTTGGAGTCAATGCTGTTGAACTAATGCCAATCTTCGAATTTGATGAGATGCGTGATGTACGATTGATTGATGAAAATGAACTTATTGATTTCTGGGGATATAATCCGGTCAGTTTCTTTGCACCAAATACAAGCTACTGTTCTTCTATGGAATATAACCGCGAAGGACTGGAACTCAAGACACTGATCAAAGATCTCCATGACAATGGCATAGAAGTGATCCTCGATGTCGTCTTCAACCACACTGCTGAGGGAAATGAATTCGGTCCGTGCTTTTCTTTCAAAGGCTTTGACAACAACATTTACTATATGTTGACTCCGGACGGACATTATTATAATTTCAGCGGATGTGGAAATACACTGAACTGCAATCACCCTGTTGTACGAGACATGATTTTGGAGTGTCTGCGTTACTGGGTCATCGAATACCGTGTAGACGGATTCCGTTTTGATCTTGCTTCCATTCTTGGGCGAAATGATGACGGAACCCCTCTAAGCCAACCACCGCTTCTGCGAAGCCTTGCATTCGACTCGATCCTTGGAAATGTAAAACTGATCGCTGAAGCATGGGATGCCGGCGGACTTTATCAGGTCGGTTCTTTCCCTTCCTGGAAGCGCTGGGCTGAATGGAACGGACGCTACCGCGATGATATGCGTCGCTTTCTAAAAGGAGATGACCTCCTTGCCCAGACTGCCGCTGCAAGAATCACAGGTTCTCCTGATCTGTACGATCCTGCTTACCGAGGCGGAAATGCTTCCATCAACTTTCTCACCTGTCATGATGGATTCACGCTTTATGATCTGTACAGTTATAACCAGAAGCATAATGAAGCCAACGGTTGGGGGAACACTGACGGAGCTGACGACAATAACAGCTGGAACTGTGGCGTAGAAGGCGAAACAGATGATCCTGCCATTCTGGTACTTCGTAAACGACTGATGAAAAATGCCTGTGCCGTTCTGCTTTGCAGCCGCGGAACTCCAATGTTCTCTCCGGTGATGAATTTGCAGACACACGTTATGGAAATAATAACCCTTATTGCCAGGATAACCTGATCTCCTGGCTGGACTGGAGTCTCCTCAAAAAAATAAGGATCTGTTCGATTTCTTTCAATATATGATCCAGTTCCGCAAAGATCACCCTGTCATCCGTAAGGATCTCGAGCCAAGCTATCTTGGTGTTCCGGCAATGAGCACGCATGGGCTCACTCCAGATGAGACAAATTTCTCCGGTGACAGCCATGTTGTCTGTGTACGATTTGCAGGCTATAATGAAGCACCCCAAAAAGAAGACCTTGTTTATCTGGCTGTAAATTCCGGATGGTTTCCGGTCACACTCACTCTGCCAGAACTTCCTGAACATTACAAATGGAAAGTTGCGGTCAACACCGGCGATCCTAAATGTCAGTTTTTTCACAAAAATTCAATGCCTACGGTAGAATCTAAAATATTTTTAGGTGAACGCTCTGTTATCATTTTCGTTGCTACCGCTATATGAATTAAATTTTTTAGCTGTTTCTCAATATTTTTTAGAATATTTTTGTTTATTTTTGACAAGCTTGTTGTTTGTATAATAAATAACAGGCTCGTCATTTTTTAAACTTTTCTTGATAATTTTTAGATTTATTTGTAGAATATTACTAAATGGAACTTTGCTGGTTTGAAGATAGGTTTTTTCAAATACATTTCTTATTTTAAAATCAGTCAGTAATGAACGTTATGGTAAAAGGAGAGGTTTAAAATGAGTAGACTTGAAATCCCAGGTCCAGATAAAGGCCAGCTCGTCGTTGAAGAGCTGTACAAAGATCTGAACGTAGAATTGAATCCAGCCCTCCGGGATTATGTCCGGTTGACATGACTCGTGCATTTATCGAGATGTGTCAGACGCAATCCTGTGGAAAATGTACCCCGTGCCGCGTTGGGCTGTGGCAACTGAAGAACCTTCTGACAGATGTTATGAACGGGACTGCTACAATGGAGACACTCGATCTGATTGACACACTGTCTGAATCTATCCGCGAAGGTTCTGACTGCCCGATCGGATACGAAGCCGGTGCCATGGTACATAAGAGCTTAAGAGACTGTCGCGAAGATTATGAGGAACATGTCCGTCAGGGACGCTGTACCTGCCACTATACACAGCCGGTACCTTGCGTTTCTCTTTGTCCTGCACATGTTGATATCCCTGGATATATTGCACTGACCGGAGAGGGCCGTTACGCTGATGCAATTCGTCTGATCCGTAAGGATAATCCGTTTCCGACAACCTGCGGTTTTATCTGCGAGCATCCTTGTGAAGCCCGCTGTCGTAGAAATATCGTAGATGACGCCATCAATATCCGTGGACTGAAACGTATGGCCGCTGATTATGCTGGTAAGGTTCCGCCACCGGAATGTGCACCTTCCACCGGAAAGCGTATCGCTGTTGTAGGCGGAGGACCTGGTGGACTCAGTGCTGCTTACTACCTGCAGTTGATGGGACATCAGACAACCGTATTCGAGATGCTTCCAAAGCTCGGTGGAATGCTCCGCTATGGAATCCCGAACTACAGACTTCCGAAAGATCGTCTTGACGAAGACATTCAGGCTATCCTTGAGACAGGAGTTCAGGTAGAATTCGGAAAACGTATCGGTAAAGATATCACAATTCAGAGTCTCCGCCAGGAATATGATGCTGTTCTTATTTCCATCGGTGCAAGCACTGATAAGAAGCTTGGTATCGAAGGCGAACATGCAGAAGGCGTCATCTCTGCTGTGTCCTTCCTTCGTGATGTTGGAGCAGACAAGAGCCCTGATCTTACCGGACAGGAAGTTGCTGTCATCGGTGGCGGTAACGTTTCCATGGACGCCGTCCGCACAGCAAAACGTCTCGGTGCTAAAAAAGTAAGTATCGTTTACAGACGCCGTACTGCAGATATGACTGCTCTTCCGGCTGAGATCGAAGGTGCAGTTGCAGAGGGAATTGAAGTACTCACACTGAAAGCGCCATCCAGAATCGATACTGATGAGAACGGACACGTTTCAGGTATCTACGTCACACCACAGATGATCAGCAAGATCAAGGACGGTCGTGCAAGTGTCTGTCCAACAGGTGAAGAAGATTTCCTTATCCCTTGCCAGACACTCATCGTTGCAATCGGTCAGGATATCGAATCCGAACATTTCGCAGAAGCCGGTGTTCCGGTTTCCCGCGGTAAGATCATGACAGAGCGTTATGGCGGTTTCGACAATATCCCTGGCGTATTCGCCGGTGGAGACTGTGCATCCGGACCTGCTTCTGTAATCAAAGCAATCGCCGCTTCAAAGGTTGTTGCAGCCAATATCGATGAATATCTTGGTTTCCACCATATCATCAGCTGCGATGTTGAGATTCCGGAGCCTCGCTTAAGCGACCGTGAACCTTGCGGAAGAGTTGAACTTACAGAACGTGAAGCCTGCAGCCGTGTCTGTGATTTTGAAGGTGTTGAAAACTGTATGACAGAAGCCGAAGCAAAACAGGAATCCCACAGATGCCTGCGCTGCGACCACTTCGGTTATGGTATCTTTAAAGGAGGTCGGAAAGAAAAATGGTAAATATTACAATTGATAATCAGAAAATATCCGTACCTTCCGGAACTACTATCATGGAAGCTGCGGCAAAACTTGGAACTCCGATTCCGAAATTATGTTATTTAAAAGATATCAACGAGATTGCGGCATGCCGTGTCTGTGTTGTTGAAATTGAAGGGAAAGATCGTCTGGTCACATCCTGTAATAACGTTGTAACCGAAGGCATGGTGATCTACACGAACAGCCCGAAGGTACGCATTGCAAGAAGACAGACTGTACAGCTTATCCTTTCCCAGCATGACTGCAAATGTGCAACCTGTGTCAGAAGTGGGAACTGTACACTTCAGCAGGTTGCAAATGATCTGAACCTGATCGATCTTCCGTTCAAAGAACGCTTTGAAGATACACCTTGGGACAAGACATTCCCACTCATCCGTGATTCACGCAAATGTATCAAATGTATGCGCTGTATCCAGATTTGTGACAAGATCCAGGGACTGAACATCTGGGATGTTACAAGTACAGGTTCAAGAACAACGATCAATGTAAACGGAAATAAAAAGATCAATGAAGTCTCCTGTTCTCTCTGCGGACAGTGTATCACTCATTGTCCTGTCGGCGCACTTCGTGAGCGTGATGATACAGAGGATGTATGGAGTGCAATTGCTGACAAGAAGAAAGTGGTGGTTGCACAGGTTGCTCCGGCAGTCCGTGCTGCGTGGGGAGAAGCTCTCGGCCTGTCCAGAGAAGAAGCAACAATCGGAAAGATCATGGACGCCTTGAAAAAGATCGGCATAGACTACGTCTTCGATACTTCTTTCTCTGCTGACCTTACGATTATGGAAGAAGGAAATGAATTCCTGCAGCGCTTCACCAAAGGAGAATTAAAGTTGCGTCCGATGTTCACTTCCTGCTGCCCTGGCTGGATCCGTTTCATCAAATCACAGTACCCACATCTGGTGCCACAGCTGTCCACAGCCAAGTCACCACAGCAGATGTTCGGTGCTGTTATGAAGACTTATTTTGCACATTCCATCGGTGTCGCTCCGGAAGACATTTACACCGTATCTGTCATGCCTTGCGTAGCGAAAAAAGGTGAACGCAACATGGAACTTTTCTACGGCGAGTATGCCGGACATGACATTGACACAGTTCTCACTACAAGAGAGCTGACAAGAATGATCCGTGCTGCACATATTGATCCAAAGAGCCTGAAAGACCGCGAATGTGATCCGCTTATGAAAGAGTGGTCCGGTGCCGGTGTTATCTTCGGTGCTACCGGCGGTGTTATGGAAGCTGCACTTCGTTCCGCACACTATCTTGTAACAGGACGTAACCCTGACCCAGATGCATTTAAGATCGTCCGCAGCCCATCCTTTGAGACGGGTGTTGTAGAGGCTGAAGTCCAGATTGGTGATGCTACGATCCGTGCTGCTGTTGTCAGTGGTCTTGGAAATGTACGCAAACTGCTTGAAGCAATTGAACACGGTGAAGTACACTACGACTTTGTGGAAGTTATGGCCTGTCCGGGAGGATGCGTCGGTGGAGGCGGACAGCCGATCCACGACGGCGAAGAGCTTGCACACACACGCGGTGCAAACCTCTACTTCCTTGACAAGAACGCCAAAATCAGATTCTCCCACGAAAACCAGGATGTTATGAAATTGTACAACGATTTCCTTGAGAAACCATTGTCACACAAATCTCATATGCTGCTTCATACAGATCATACAAAGTGGGATATGCCTAGATAATAATTCCTATATAAAACAAGAGCCAGAACAGTGGAAGATGCGGTGCTGTTTCTGGCTCTTGCCAAAATCAGGCAGGACGGATTCATTTTCCCGACCTGCCTGATTCATCATATTCTTATTCTACTGTTACACTCTTTGCAAGGTTTCTCGGCTTATCTACATCAAGTCCCTTTGCAACACTTACATAATATCCAAGTAACTGCAGCGGAATCACTGCGAGGCTTCCCATAAAGTGCTCATCCACCTTCGGAACATAGACTGTAAAGTCTACCTTGTCTTCCATCTCATAATTGCCATAGTTTGTCACACCCATCAGATATGCGCCACGACTCTTACATTCCATCATATTGCTGACTGTCTTCTCATACAGCTTGCTCTGTGTCAGAACTCCGATTACAAGAATATTGTCCTCGATCAGACTGATTGTTCCATGCTTTAACTCACCTGCCGCATAAGCCTCAGAATGAATATAAGAAATCTCTTTCAATTTCAGACTTCCTTCCAGACACACCGCATAGTCAACTCCACGGCCTACAAAGAAGACATCATGTGCATTCGCATATTTGGCTGCGAACCACTGGATTCTCTCCTTATCCTGAAGAACTTTTTCTATCTTCTCCGGAATTGTCTGAAGTTCAGAAATGTAGTAGCTGTACTGCTCATCTGTGATCAGCCTTTCACCTTCGCGAACTGAACCGCAATACAATCAAGAGCTACAAGCTGTGCGCTATATCCCTTTGTTGTAGCAACCGAAATCTCCGGTCCTGCCAGTGTATAGAACACCTTATCTGCCTCACGGGCAATACTGCTTCCGATTACATTTACAACTGCAAGTGTAGCAAGTCCTTTATCTTTCGCCATACGCATAGCTGCCAATGTATCTGCGGTCTCTCCGGACTGGCTGATCACGATAACCAGACCATCCTTCACAAGTGGCATCTCACGGTAACGGAACTCAGATGCAAGCTCTACTCGAACCGGAATCTGAGCCAACTCCTCGATCACATACTGCGCCTCAACTCCTACATGCCATGCAGACCCGCACGCAACAATGTAAATCTGGCTGTACTTCTTGATCTCTTCCTCTGTAATATCAATATCCGTAAAGTCGATCACTCCGTCTTTCACAACAGAATTCAGTGTGTCACGGATTGCTTTCGGCTGCTCATAGATCTCTTTCATCATGAAATGCTCGAAACCAGCCTTCTCCGCTGCCTCTGCATCCCATTTGATCTCTGTTGTCTCTTTCTCGATCTCGTCACCATTGAGATCATAGAAATGAGCCTCTCCCGGAACAAGCTTTGCAAACTCAAGGTTTCCGATATAGTATACATTTCTTGTGTATTTCAGGATTGCCGGTACATCAGATGCAACATAAGTCTCGCCATCTGCAATACCGATGATCATTGGGCTGTCTTTTCTGGCAACCCAGATCTCTCCCGGATAATCCTTGAACATCAGCTCAAGTGCATAAGAACCACGTACACGAACCATAGTCTTGGCAATCGCATCGATCGGTCCTAAGTTATATTTCTTATAATAGTAGTCAACCAGTTTGATCACTACTTCTGTATCTGTATCACTGTAGAATGTATAACCATGCTTTAACAGCTTCTCTTTCAACTCTGTATAGTTTTCGATAATACCGTTATGTACTCCGACAACCTCAGACTCAACTGTACCGGATCCACTTCTCTCACAGTTTCCAGATACATGCGGATGTGCATTGATCTGACTTGGCTCCCCGTGAGTTGCCCAGCGTGTATGACCGATACCGCAAGTTCCCTTAAGAGCCTTACCACTATCTGTCTTCTCTGAAAGATTACTCAGACGTCCCTTCGCCTTAACAACCTGTGCAAGATGCTCTCCGTCACGCACTGCAAGACCTGCTGAATCATATCCTCTGTATTCCAGCTTGGACAATCCGTCCAACAGAATCGGAGCTGCCTGATGATTTCCTGTAAATCCTACGATTCCACACATAAATAATTCCTCCTATTAACTATCTGCATCCCTCTCTACAAATAGTTATATGCATTTCCATGTTGTTTTCCCTTTTCAATGAGCCTATCACTTTCGTAATTGTTACAAAAAAGTTAAATAACTCATTCGTTAGTGTAACACAGATAGGAGAAATAGGGAAGTAAAAATTGCATTTTGCATCCTTATTCTCCTGAAATACAAACTACTTTACATCTTTTTTTGTAAAAGGCAATACCATAAAATATCATATTATAACGGCCATCATTTTCAGATACTCCGAATACCTTCTATCGCTAATTTGTCCAAGTGCCTTTTCACAAGCTTTATCCAATCCTGAGGCTTCCCTCGAATACTTCAATTCAAAGATAATACCTGTATCCGGATCTTCCGGTTCAACAATGATGTCCGCGAACCCCTCTCCTGCTTCTATATTTGATCTGACCACCCAATCAGTATTTCCTGTTAACATACCAACTAAAAGTGTATGATAAGAACTTTCCTTTTCTTTCTCTGGTGCCTTTGTGTCAAAAACACTGATCGAATTACTGAGAGTTCTGTTCAAATACTTCTCTACTGCCTCAGTGTTTCCTGCTTCGATTGATTTCCAAAAAAGTGGACAGCTGTTCCGTATTATCACGCAATTTTTCACCAAACCATTCCTGTATCTGAAGTTTATACACTTCTCGCACTTCTTTATTGGGGATAACTAATTTGTATGCTCCTTGTTCTGTCGTTCCAACCTGCGTCAAATATCCTGTTGTAAACAACACACTCCAAATATTATCGATACTATTGTCTATTTCATCATAAGTCAATTCAAGACGAACCGACTTTTCTATCGGCTCTCCCGCAATCAAACGTTCAATCTCATCTCTCGTTGTCTTATTTGCTTTCGTAATAAATCGTTTCACAAGTGAATTTCCACTGCTATTGATCCAATAACATTTTGGCTCTGCTTTCGAGTCTTTACAAAGCAACTCAACATGGTTGATCACGTCCCATGGACAATAAATGTCTGCATCTCCAAAATGATATCCATCGTACCACTCTTTCATCTCAGGCAAATGCGACTCCAAATGATATGCATCCAACAGCCTCTTAACTTCTCTCTCCGTGAATCCGAATTGTTCATCGAACCGAATATCCGTAATTGAAAGAATCTTAAAATTGTTGAGTCCAGTAAAAATACTCTCTTTAGAAACCCGCAGACACCCTGTTAAAACAGCAAATTGTAAAAAATCGTTCGTCTTAAGTGTCTCTCCCAGCAACCCACGAATCAAAGCAACCATTTCTTTATAGTAGCTAGCCTGAAAAGCTTTGTCCAACGGCACATCGTATTCGTCAATCAACACAATTGTCTTCTGTCCATAATGCTTATACAACAACTCTGAGAGATTTTTAATTGAAAATCTAAGTTTTACTGAACTCACCGAACTTTGTTCCTTGTTTAAGGAAAGTAGTTCACGATACATTTCTTTATCATCATCATCTAACTTATCACTTTCCATTAAAAACTTAAAACGTCTAGCTTCTGCCGTAATCAATTCCGCCAGACTTAGCATGGCCTCCTCAAATGTTGTTCCCTCCACACCCTTTAGCGTAAGAAATACAACCGGGAACTTTCCCATATACTCTTCACAAAATTGCCGATTCTTTGAAATATAAAGACCTTCAAACAATGTCTTATCTGCACCAACTTCAAAAAAGCAACGGAGCATACTCATATTCAATGTTTTTCCGAATCGGCGTGGTCTGGTAAATAGATTCACCTTCCCCCAATTATCAAGGAGTTGTTCGATTAATTTTGTTTTATCGATATAATAAAAACCTTGTCGCCGGATTTCTCTAAATCTTCGATACCGATTGGCAGTTTCAATGCTATATCCATTCTTTCATGCTCTTTCTATATATTCTTAAAAATCAGTTTCCTATTTTCTGTTGCACCACACAATGCTTTTCTAGCACTACGCCGGCCAGTCAGGGAACCTTCCGTTCACGATCGCATGCATGATTCTGTCCTTCGCCCCTGGCGTCTCCCTGTTGATCTGCTCCATCAACTGTTTTGCATACGCTCTTTTTGTTGAACCGTCTACCGGGCACGTATTCTTAACCACACGGATTCCCTGGTCTGCAACAAAGTGCGCTACACCTCGCTCCGGAACATACATCATCGGACGGATCACCGTCACTCCCGCTTCCTGCAATTCTGTCACTGGTGGGAATGCATAGAACCGACCTTCATAGATCAATGACATCAATGCTGTCTCTATAAAATCATCCTTATTATGTGCATATGCCATCTTATTGATTCCAAGCTCTCCCAGCCGTTGATACATCGCACCCTTCCGAAGCTTTGCACACAAAGAACACGGTCTTGTATCCTTATTCTCCTGAAATACGATCCGGGCAATCTCTGTATCGACCTGCTCATAAGGAATCTCCAGGTGCTTACAAAACTCTGCTACGCCCGTAAAATCCATCCCTTCAAATCCTACGTTGCAGGTAATCGCAGATAATTCGAACCTCTTCGGGTAAAATTCCTGCAGCAGCTTCATCGCATAGAGCAGAGTCAGAGAATCCTTGCCGCCGGAAACACCTACCGCAATCCTGTCACCGTCTTCTATCATGTTGTAATCTTGTATTGCCTGACGGATCAGACTTAATAATTTCTGTTGTTTCATACTTCCTTCATTTTTTCTTTCACTTTATCCGGTACATCAATCAGTCCAAATCGATAAAACATTCCATAAATGTAGGTGACGCCCCTGATATCTCCAAGAGCCTTCGGTCTTTCAACTATTTCTCCTGTCTGCTTTATATTATGAAATGCCAGCCTCACCGAACTCCAGGCCAGACTTTTACTTTTTTCCCTACGATCGATCCATAATTCTTTCGTATATTCACCATTTCTTCCTTTTCTCACTTCATAGGTGAACGGCAAACCAGAATATGTTTTAAACGTTATATTTTGATAACTGAGGATCATATCCCATAAATGCTCCTCACTTAATTCTTCCTGCTGTTTCCTCATTAGATCATAATTCATATCAGAAGCTTTCCTCAACTACTACTTTGCATCTTTCTATGTTCATCACATAACCTTTCAAATATTAGTTTCATAATATCACTTTTCCATAATACTTTACAACAATTTTGCGAAATTCAGGTTGCGGATTTTGTACGCACCTCTTATACTTTATTATTATGTTAACTGTTCAGAGCCAAGCAAAATTTCAAAAAAAGATGTAAAATGCTTGCATTTTGAAGGTTGGCTCTGAACAATTACTTATTATGTATGAATGCGGAGGGATGAAAGCATGAAGATACTTCTGATCAATGGGAGTCCTAAAGGTAAAAGAAGTAATTCATTAAAGCTTGCATACAGTTTCATTGAAGGATTTAAAAATGGATGTACGGATGATGAAGAAAGCATCTCCATCGATGAACTCCATGTAGCTTCAATGAATATAGCTGCGTGTAAAGGATGCTTTGCGTGCTGGCAGAAAACGCCTGGCATATGCTGTATCAAGGATGATATGCAAAAGGTTATTGAAAAACTGATTGATGCTGATCTTATTCTGTGGTCTTTTCCACTGTACTATTTTAATGTCCCAGGTATCTTAAAGAATTTGATCGACCGTCAGCTTCCTATGAGCCTTCCTTTTATGAGTTCAAAACAGAACGGATACGGAAGCGGAAGTCATGACTCCAGATATGATATGGAAGGTAAAAGGCATGTTCTGATTTCTACCTGTGGTTTTTATTCTGCTGTTGGAAACTATGACAGTGTATTGCGGATGTTTGATCATTTTCTCGGCAAAGGAAATTATACGACCATCTTTTGTGGTCAGGGAGAATTATTCCGTGTAAAAGAATTGTCTGCAAGAACAGATGAATATCTTTCCACTGTAAAATGTGCCGGCTCAGAATATGCAATGACCGGAACAATCTCTGAAGAAACAGATGCAATACTCCACACGCTTTTATATTCCAGAGATGTGTTTGAAAAAATGTCAGATGCAAGCTGGGGCATCAGCAAAACAACCGGAGAAAAAGAACCGGATGATCTTATATTTACCCGGCAAATGGCCGCTCTTTATAATAAAGATGCCTACGATGGAAAAGACCGCGTGCTTGAGATTCACTTTACCGATTTGGATCACACCTACCAGATTCAGCTTAGCAAGACAGGAAGCGAAGTATTTACTGATGGACGTCTTTCTCCAACTACTCGCATAGATACGCCTTTTACTGTATGGTCAGCTATTTCCCGTGGAGAAATCGGTGGCGCAGAAGCATTGGGGCAACAGATGTATACAGTATCCGGCGACTTTTCCTTGATGATTGATTGGGATAAAATCTTCGGAAGCGCATCTGTAGTCAAAAAAACAGAGAAAACATCTCAAAATACAATTGAACAGAAAAATCCTTCTATGACGACAATGCTGATACCGTGGATTACATTCTGGATTGCTGTTTCTATTCATCCGGAAGTCGGAGCTGTGATAACACTACTTGTGATCGCAACAGTACCGTTTATTATGAGAAAACATAAATTTGTCATCTGGGATCAGCTCTCTATGGCAGCTGTTGCTATACTTTCTGCAGCGGCAAATATAACCGGAAACGGAGTTCTTCCAACAAACATCGGATATCTTGTATTTGGACTCTTCTGGCTGCTTTCATGCCTGACAAAAGAACCTTTATGCGCTGCATATGTAAAATATAATTATGGGGGGTGAAAATGCACATCAGAACCCTCTCTTTATGAAGACAAATTATATTCTTGCCGCGGCATGGGGCACGCTATATGTACTGACAGCAATCTGGACCTTTCTGTTTAAGAAAGCCGGGTTTGGAAATGTACTTATCCTTGTGAACAATCTGATTCCTATATTGATGGGGCTTTTCACAGCATGGTTTGAAAAATGGTATCCTGCACGGATGGCAAGAGGCAAGAGAAAATAGTATTTTCTCTTGCCTCTTGTTATTCTCAACTGTTATTTCACTGATTCTTTGCTTTATGAGGTCAGACTATCGGTACATAGGATAAATCTTTTCTCTGCGCTTTCACATACTTCTTCCTCTACTACTTTCATCTTTCTATTTACTCATATTTCCGGTGTATCAGGCTTCGCCTTCTTTGATCTCACCTGCATACACCTCACTGCTGCCTTATGA
>ENA-OQLB01000363-OQLB01000363.1-human-gut-metagenome-genome-assembly--contig:-NODE-363-length-26521-cov-4.838524_pt1 | contig 26521 bp, 34 predicted proteins | sample MGYA00242656_ERZ504813 | MGnify/ENA primary metagenome ERZ504813 (study PRJEB26092, sample SAMD00036388) | human gut metagenome | host: Homo sapiens | study: EMG produced TPA metagenomics assembly of... | reverse complement strand
TTTACCCTTTTTATCCCAATTCCTTAATGTTTGAGCCGATACACCTAATATTTTTTGAAAATTTATTGATAGAATAATATTTACTCATAAACAAATCCTCCATATAATATTTATAATTTATTCTATCCAATAAAAATCATAAAATCCAACACATATTTATAATTTTTTATAAGATTATTTTAACAGTTAAACACCTCCTAATAAAACAGAAACGCACAAAATGTTAAGTAGTCATCTGTGCGTCTCTATATTTTCCGTATTAAACTGTAATAAATCCTAATCCTTCAAGTACTGAGAACACTAAGATTGCAACAATGCAGATCGGTGCAATATACTTAACCATAATAAGGAATAGTGATTTTCTCTTAAATTCCCCAGAGCTTTCAACCTCATCAACAATTACTTTTGGCTTGATGATATAGCCGACAAATAGACATGTTAAGAATGCTGCGATCGGCATTAATACACTGTTACTGATGAAATCAAAGAAATCAAGGAAGTCAAATCCTAAAATCGTAATATTGCTCCATGCTCCAAATCCTAAAGATGATGGAACTGCTAGTAACAGAGCAATGATAAACATTGTAATACATGCAGTTCCTCGTTTCATATGGAACTTATCCATCAGAACTGCTACAAGTGTCTCAAGCAGCGAAATGGAAGAGGTAAGTGCTGCAAGTAACACTAAAATAAAGAATACTGCTGCAATAACACCTGAAAAAGCCATACTGTCAAATACTTTTGGAAGCATCACAAACATCAAAGATGGACCTTTTGCAAGCATAGATGAATCTCCGTTTGAGAATGCAAACACAGCTGGTACGATCATAAGCCTGCAAGGAAAGCAACCCCTGTATCAAAAATCTCAACCTGTGTGACTGATTTCTCAAGGTCAGCTTTCTTTGGCATATATGATCCGAATGTGATCATAATACCCATAGCAAGTGACATCGAATAAAATAGCTGTCCAAGTGCAGCTAAGATCGTTGTTGGACTAAATCCTTTTAAATTTGGTTTTAAATAATATACAACTCCAGCCATCGCCCCTGTCTTGTGATACAGAATAAAGAGACTCCGATCAATAAGACGATCAAAACTGGCATCATGATCGTGCTGACACGTTCTACTCCACCTTTGACTCCTCCTACAACAACCACTGTTGTAGCGATCAGGAATACAAGAACACAGATCATTGGTTCTGCTGATTTGCTGATAAACCCTGTAAAGAATGTATCAGAAGCGGCATTATGAATCCCTCCCTGAATTGATAACAGTGCATATTTTGTAACCCATCCACCGATAACACAGTAGTATGGGAAGATAATAAACGGAATGATCGTTGTAAGATATCCGATAAATGTATGCTTCTTGCTAAAGTGTCCAAATGCACGGATCGCACTGGTTCCTGCCTTTCTTCCAAGGGCAACTTCTGTGATCATCAGTGAAAATCCAAATGTTAATGTAAGGATCAAATAAATTAATAAAAATGTTCCTCCGCCATACTTGGCTGCAAGATATGGAAATCTCCAGATGTTTCCAAGGCCTACGGCAGACCCAGCCGTTGCAAGAACGAATCCTAAACGGCTCGAGAATCCACTTCTTTCATTACTCATAATATTAAGTACCTTCTTTCATATATATATTCAGATACGTAAGGATATGTATCTGGCTCTGCCGGAGATCTTAGATATGAATCCTGCATGGCAGGATTCCCAGCCTGGATGCTGAATTCTATTTAGATGACGTCCACATCTTCTCCGGCAAGGACGGCATTCATATTACGTACAGAACACATCTTTCCACACATTGTACATGTATCTTCTCTCTCTGGTGTTGATTCTGCACGGTATCTTCTTGCCTTTTCAGGATCAAGAGCAAGTTCGAACTGTTTCTCCCAGTCAAGTTTCTGTCTCGCAGCCGCCATCTGGTTATCCCAATCCATAGCGCCTTTTACACCTTTGGCAATATCTGCTGCATGTGCTGCGATCTTAGAAGCCATGATTCCTTCTTTCACATCATCGACATTTGGAAGACGCAGATGTTCTGCTGGTGTTACATAACATAAGAAGCTTGCTCCAGAAGCTGCAGCGATCGCTCCACCAATTGCAGATGTGATATGGTCATATCCAGGTGCAATATCTGTTACCAGAGGTCCAAGAACATAAAATGGTGCTCCATGACAGATTGTCTGCTGAATCTTCATATTTGCCTGAATCTGGTCCATTGGCATATGTCCAGGTCCTTCGATCATAACCTGTACATCCTTCTTCCATGCACGTGCTGTTAATTCTCCTAATGTTACTAATTCTTCGATCTGTGAAATGTCACTTGCATCAGCAAGGCATCCTGGACGACATGCATCGCCAAGACTTAACGTTACATCATATTCATTACAGATATCAAGAATTTCATCATAGTATTCGAAGAATGGATTCTCATTGCCTGTTGCTTCCATCCATGCAAAGATCAGAGAACCTCCACGAGACACAATGTTCATCTTACGTTTCATTGCCTTAAAACGTTCCGCTGTGTTTCGGTTGATTCCACAATGGATCGTCATAAAATCTACACCATCTTCTGCATGCATCTTAAAAACATCAATCCATTCACGAGATGTGATATCCTTTAATGCTTTATTGTAATAAACAATCGCATCGTAAATAGGTACGGTACCAAGGATCGCTGGACATTCATCGACAAGTTTCTTACGAAATACATGAGTATGTCCAAAAGAAGAAAGATCCATGATAGCTTCTGCACCCATCTCTACGGCTTTATTAACTTTCTCCATCTCAACATCTAAGTTTAAACAGTCTCTGGATGTTCCAAGGTTTACATTGATCTTTGTCTTCAAAGAATTCCCGATTCCAAATGGTTTTAAACACTTGTGGTTCTTGTTTGCAGGGATGACAATGGTTCCAGCTGCGACTTCTGCCATAAGGTCTTTCACGTCAATTCCTTCATAAGCAGCAACTGCTTCCATCTCTTTCGTTACAATTCCCTGTCTTGCTGCGTTCATCTGTGTTGTGTACTTCATGATTGAAAACCTCCAAAATATAAGATTTTGGGAGACTCTTATTCGGTTTTGTTTATTTTATCATCATTCTGTCTTGTTGAGATAAAAAAAGACAAACTTTAAAAAGCCTGTGATGCTGCTTTACAGTTCGTCTTGTATTCATAGCATCCAAATCCCTACGACGGCATTATCCGTATCAGGTCCATGGTCGAAACTCTCGTTTCCTCTCAGCTAAGGTATCACCTTTTAAGCTCCCATTTCAGTTACACCAATATTGTACCATCCTAAAAGCAGATAGCAAGAATTTTGTATCCTTGTTATCTGCCTTTTGTACTTCTTTATCTTTATATTTTTCTTTTATTTTACTGGTCTGGCGATCGCTGCAACTTTGCGGTACCATGGATAGCTGTAAGACACACTGCTTCCATCTGCATGTACGATCGTGTCATTTCCAGCATACATGGCGATATGGTCGATATTTTTATATCTTCCATTCTTTCCACTTCGTTTACGGTAAAAGATTAGATCTCCCGGAAGTAATCTGTCTGATTTTCCGTTATATGTAGAAAGTTTTAATAATTTCTTCTTTTTTCCACACCATTTAGCAATATCTGCAGCTGTTGGTGCATAGCTCTTACTTCCAAAATTCACACCATATGGTTTATAAGATTTCCACACAAAAGAACTGCAGTCTACATAACCTTTCTGCATTCGTTTTGCCTGACTATATCTTGGTTTTGTCTTACAGATTGCTTGAGCTTTACTGACTCCTTTGTATACTTTGGATTTTAAGATATAAATATCAAAAGATACACTCGCATTATCAGCACTGATCGTCAAGGTTGTCCTTCCGTATTTTTTCCCTTTTGTTAATCCATTTGATGATACAGATGCATATTTTGTATTTCCAACTTTATATGTAACTGGTGTATATCCGCTGGCTCCTGATACTTTGTAAGATACTTTTTGCCCTTTTTTCAGAATACAACTGGCTCTATATTGTGGATCTGTGCACTTTACAGCTGCTTCCAGACAAATTCCATCTACATATACGTATATCTTTCTGGTTTGTTTTGCATATCCGTAAAATGTCCCATCATCCGATACATAAAAATTATGGTTGTCATCTGCTCGATAGATAATGCGTTCTTGTCCATTCGCCGAGTTGCCTTCTAATTCAACTTTCCCTTCGTTATAAAGAACCGTTGCAAGTTTGTTATTCTTTAATCTCGGATTGGAAATCTGGATATGCATTTCTTTTGTTTCAATACTTTGATATTCTGTTCCTTCATCTGTTATGATATTTAATCGGACTGTTGCATCTCCTATGGATCTTCCTGTAATCCTTGCAGTCTTCTGATCTGCTGATACCTCCATCGCAATATGATCATTTCCATTGACGATCTGCCAGTTATATTTCAGGTTATCTCCATAATCATAAGAATCGTTATATTTTAATGAAATATTTCCGCCAACAGCAACACCTACATTGATGCCAGAATCATAGAAATCAATATCATATGTTGCTGCTTCTTCCGGTGAATCGTATCCGCCCCATAAATTATACCCTGCTTTGTTTATCTTATTCGTTATCTTTCCCATGCCAGTCTTACTTGCTGCTGATACGGGCATAATCTGAATCGATAACATTCCTATAAGAGCTGAAAGCGTACATACACACAGCTTTTTCATCACTTTTTTCACTTTATTTCTCCCCATTTATCTTGTTTCTCTTAATGTATATTCGACTATTTATAAAATTTAATTCATTACATTGACTGGTTTTCCTTCCATCCAACATTTCACATTATCAAAATCAATGATCGCACGTTTTACCAATGCTTCTTTTGTTGCAAATGCAACGTGTGGTGTCGCGATCAGATTCTTTGCATGTAAGAGTGGATGATCTTTTGATACCGGCGGTTCATTCTCAAAGACATCAACGGCTGCTCCTGCAATCTTACCGTTATTGAGTGCTTCAGCTAATGCTTCACTATCAACAACCGGACCTCTTGCCGTGTTGATCAAAACTGCATCTGGTTTCATCAATGCGATTTCATCTTTACCGATCAAACCTTTTGTTGATTCATTTAAAGGTACATGCAATGAAATGATATCACAACTATATAAAAGTTCTTCTAACCCTACAAATTGAATTCCTGGAAGATCTTTTACTGTCCTTGAATATGCGTAAACTTCACATCCAAATGCCTGGGCGATCTTCGCAACTCTGGTTCCGATTGCTCCGGTTCCGATCACACCGAATTTCTTTCCTTCCAATTCAAATCCAACCAGACCATCCTTGGTTCCTTCTTCTCGGACTACCTGATCGCAGGAAATGATATTTCGATATAGTGAGATCAAAAGTCCAAAGACAAGGTCTGAAACTGCAGCATTTGAATAGCCTGCACAGTTGCATACTGTGATTCCCTGTTCTTTGCATGCATCCATCGCAATATGATCGATCCCTGTAAACGCTACCGCCAGCATCTTAAGGTTTTTGCAACCTTTGATGACTTCAGCATTCAATGGCAGGTTTGCAACCATAATAATGTCCGCATCCTTTCCACGTTCGATCAGGCTTTCTGTGTCAGTTACTTTGGTCTGATAAGATACGATCTCGACAGAATCTAGCAATGCTTTATGTGCGATTTCCATCAATTTCTCTTCTTCCACACCTAGTGGTTCAATAATTACTAATTTCATAATTGTCGAATACTCCTTTCGTATGATTTTACTCTCCTATTCTATCATCAAATATACGATTATAAAAGCTTAGAAATATTTTATTTCATAGAGGATTCCATCGAAGTTTCTTATGATCCATATAAAGTAAAAAAACTGCCACACTAGTTTCCACCAATGTGACAGTTTCATATACTTTATAGAAAATCTACTGGAGTAAATCTCTTAATTATTTAAGAGTTACTTTAGCTCCCTGTTCTTCTAATTTAGCTTTGATGTCTTCAGCTTCTGCTTTAGATGCACCTTCTTTAATTACTTTAGGAGCTCCATCAACTAATTCTTTAGCTTCTTTTAATCCTAATCCTGTTACTTCACGAACAGCTTTGATGACTTTAACTTTAGCTCCACCAACTTCTGTTAATTCTACGTCGAATTCGTCTTTTTCTTCTGCTCCACCTTCAGCTCCAGCTGCTGCTACTACAACACCTGCTGCTGCAGATACTCCAAATTCTTCTTCACAAGCTTTTACTAAATCGTTTAATTCTAATACTGATAAACCTTTGATAACTTCAATAATTTCCTGAGTTGTCATTATAATTTCCTCCTAATATTTTAAATTTACTGATAACTGATCTTACTCAGCTGCAGCCCCTTCTCCGTCTTTTTCAGCGATCTGCTTAATAACACGAGCAAAGTTTGTAATTGGGGACTGAATGCTTCCAAGGAATTTCGCAAGTAATTCGTCTCTTGATGGGATGCTTGCGATAACCTGGATACCATCTTTGTCATAGAATGTTCCTTCTACAACACCAGATTTCATTTCTAATACTTCGATGTTCTTAGCGTGTTTTGCAAGGATTCTTGCAGGAGCTGTAGCATCTGTTTTAGAAACAGCGATTGCTGTAGGTCCTTTTAAATCATCAGCTAATGCTTCAAATTCTGTTCCCTGGATTGCAAAACGAATCATTGTATTCTTATATACTTTGTATTCTACATCAGCTTCTCTTAATTCTTTACGCATTGCTGTATCCTGTTCTACAGTGATTCCGCGGTAAGAAACTAATACTGCTGACTGAGCATCTGTAAGTAATTCTTTAATTTCGTTTACTACTGGTTGTTTTAACTCAACTTTTGCCATTGAAATGGTGCACCTCCTTGATTTATTTTGTGTACCACCGCACATATAAAAAGAAAACTCTATATCCGCACAGACATAGAGTGTTAATTAGCATATTCACTAATACTCTCCTCGGCAGGTTGTTCTACGTTGCGCCTTGCGGCACCTGCTGTCTTCGGCAGTAATACTTTACATATAATACACGACATTTATATATATGTCAAATGTTTTTTTACTTTTTTTGAAATGTTTTTATTTTTATGCAATTCCCATATGGCAACATAGGATTTTGCATAATCTGGGGTCAGACTACATGAGACTGACCCGCTTAAAGTTAAATATTAAGCAAATTTTGTTGTATCAATTTTCACTCCAGGTCCCATTGTAGAAGTAATTGTTACGTTTCTAAAATACTGACCTTTTGCTGCTGCAGGTTTTGCTTTTACGATTGCATCGATTAACGTCTGGAAGTTGTCCGCTAACTGTTCTTCTGTGAAAGAAGCTTTTCCAACTGGTACATGAATGATGTTGGATTTATCTAATCTATATTCGATCTTACCTGCTTTGATTTCTTTAATGGCATTCGCAACGTCCATTGTTACAGTTCCGGCTTTAGGGTTAGGCATTAAACCTTTAGGTCCTAAGTCACGTCCTAAACGACCTACTACACCCATCATGTCTGGAGTAGCTACTACTACGTCGAAGTCATACCAGTTTTCTTTCTGGATCTTAGGAATTAATTCTTCTGCTCCTACGAATTCTGCTCCTGCTGCTTTCGCTTCTTCAGCTTTTGCATCTTTAGCGAATACAAGAACTTTAACTTCTTTACCAGTTCCGTGTGGAAGTACAACTGCTCCACGGATCTGCTGGTCTGCCTGACGTCCATCTACACCAAGACGGATATGTGCTTCGATTGTTTCGTCGAATTTAGCGTTTGCTAATTTTTTTACTAAAGCAACTGCTTCCTGTGGATCATAATTGTTTGTTCTGTCCACTAATTTTGTAAGCTCTGCGTATCTCTTACCTTTTTTCATTCTAAAATACCTCCTGTGGTAATATCGGGAGTTCACCCTCCCACTTTCGTTTCAAATTTGTGACTACTCTTCTACTGTGATTCCCATACTTCTTGCAGTACCGGCGATCATGCTCATTGCTGCTTCGATAGAAGCTGCGTTTAAGTCTTTCATCTTTGTTTCAGCGATCTGCTGAAGATCTGCTTTAGAAATAGTAGCTACTTTAGTTCTGTTAGGTTCTCCTGATCCAGACTGGATTTTGCAAGCTTTCTTTAATAAAACTGCTGCTGGTGGAGTCTTTGTGATGAAGCTGAAGCTTCTATCCTGATATACAGTGATTACTACAGGGATGATCATGTCTCCCTGATCAGCTGTTCTTGCGTTAAATTCTTTTGTAAACTGTACGATGTTTACTCCGTGCTGTCCAAGTGCTGGTCCAACGGGTGGTGCTGGTGTTGCCTTTCCTGCTGGAATCTGAAGTTTGATATAACCTTCTACTTTCTTTGCCATAATCGTTAACCTCCTGATTATTGTGGTAATTACGGGATAGCCCTCCCACTTTGTTTCAAATAAGATTCTCTATTCTTATTCTTCGTTACGCTTTCTTAATATCTAAGAAATCAATTTCTACTGAAGTTGCTCTTCCGAACATCTCGACTTCAATAGTTACTGTCTGTTTGCTTTCATTGATTGCAGTAACCGCACTTGTTGTTCCTTCCCAAGCACCGGAAGTCACAACGATCATATCACCAACTTCGATATCAAGTTCAATCTTCTCTCTTGCTGGTGTTTCTTGCTGTTCTCCTCCAATCTGGATTCCTAATGGTTTCATCTCTGCAGGAGTCAGCGGTACTGGTTTTGATCCAGGTCCTACAAATCCTGTAACACCTCTTGTGTTAGAACCACATACCATGTGTCGTCGTTCATGATCATATGGATCAGAACATAACCTGGGAACATTTTTCTTGAAACTTGTTTCTTCACACCGTTTCTCATCTCTACCACGTCTTCAAGTGGTACGCGGACTTCCAAGATCTCATCCTGAAGCTTACGGTTCTCGATGGTTTTCTCAATATCCACTTTTACTTTATTCTCATAACCTGAGTAGGTGTGAACAACATACCAATTGCCTCTGCCATAAAATCTCCTTACTTCTATCCAACCAATGCCTGAATTCCATACTGGATTCCAACATCAAGAACTGCAACAATGACTCCGATAATAATAGCACAGATCACTACAACTGCTGTTTCTTTTGCAATTCTTTCTTTCGTTGGCCAGATAATTCTGTTAAATTCAGCTTTTAACTCTTTGAACCAACTTGGTTTCTTTGCTTTGTTAGTTTTCTCCATGTTTTCACTTCCTTTTCTCTCAAAGGGAATTACCGGAAATTATTTTGTTTCTTTGTGTAATGTGTGAGTTTTACAGAATTTGCAGTATTTCTTTGTTTCCATGCGTTCAGGATGTGTTTTCTTATCCTTTGTCATGTTGTAATTACGCTGTTTACATTCTGTACATTCTAATGTTACTCTTGTGCGCACAACTTCCACCTCCATTTTGTTTGTTGTTTAATTAAAATAAGGCATAAAAAAAAGACCTTCTTCCAACGCTAAAGTCTAGCGTGTTTATCATATCATCCATATGTTGGTCCGTCAATAGATTTTTCGTTTTTTTTACAATACAATCTTGTTTCTTTACATATTAAAACGAAATAATACCGCATCAACATCTCGGCTGATACGGTACTTATTTTCAAAAAGAGAGGATTAAAAATATATATGAAAAACTATGTCTTTATTATATCAGGATCCTCTCTTCATTCAATATTCTGTTTCTAAACATTTCTAAAGAAAGTATAAACAAATATGAAGGAATTATTATTTAGTGTATTTTACCTGATATCCACTTGTACCTTTGGATCCTTTTTTGATCTTAATATAGTAAGTTCCTTTTTTTGCCTTTCCATAGATACGGAAACCTTTTGATATTGTTTTATTTTTTAATCTTGCTGCTCCTGTGACTGTTACAGAAATCTTGCTTCTATTTCCAAGTCCTGTGATATCGATATATGTCATTCCAGTCTTCTTAACTTTGATCTTATACCAGTGTGTTTTACTTGTACTTTCATTAGACAAGAATACCTGCTTCTTGGATTTCTTACGCTTGATCTCTTTTGCTTTTTTCTTAGATGTTCCATAACTGTCAGATGCTTTTTGATTTGCATTGATGAAATAAAGGATCTCTCCAGATGCCGCATTTGCAACGACACGATAAGTCCCTGCAGCAAGTCCTGTTGTTACTACATAGTTATTTTTTGCTGCACCAGATAATCCGGTTGCTACAGTTTTCCATGTCTTTCCACTTAATTTCTGAACAGAATATGTAACACTAGACACATTTCCCGCTGCATTTTCTTTATAAACTGCGATCGCTGCAACTCCTCTTTTGGCTACTTTAAACTGCTGATATGTAGCTGCTCCAGTACTTGCACTTGCGATTACATTATTCCCACCAAAAGTTCTGTTATTCTGGCTTGATATCACTGCTGCTCCAAATGCTGCAACCACTGGTGTATTTGCATTCTCACATGCTGTTTCAAGGTATAATGCATATGTTCCTGCTTTGACTGCACCAGCCAGATCATTTTTCCATTATTCGTCTGTGAAAGTGTCATAGCCGGATTCCCATTATAACACAGTTTTAAACGTCCACCATCTACTCCTGCGACCTTTGTTGCATATGGGATAACAACCGTTCCATCAATTCCTACACGAACTGTTCCAACTTTCACATATTCATTTGCATCACTATATCCTTGATACAACATCATTTCCTGATTTGCCTGCCATTTATTTGACAGCGTATCAAAATCAGACAGCGTGTAAACATTCGTTGCATTTAACTGCACTGCCTCTGCAGATGCTTTTGCCTGTTTTGCTCTTACTCTTTGTGATGCTGTGATTGCAGGAAGTTTGCTGTGAATACTTTCTGTTTTGGTTTTTGCTCCTACCAGTACAGTCCCTGTCATCATTGCAAATGACAACGCTATACATAACGTTCTCTTTAAAAATTTAACCATATTACATCTCCTATTTATATACATATGCACTGGCTACAGTTGATACGTCACTGGAATATGTTTTGTTTCCAAATTTAACTTTTGGAGTCACCTGAACATAATATGTTCCTTTTTTTAATTTTTTCTTTCCGTTTTTTGTGATCTGGAAAGAGTAGCTCTTCTTCTTAGAAACCTTGACTGTTTTTACTTTTTTAAATCCAGATTTTGAGTTCTTTGATACAGAAACTGTATACTGTTTAATTCCCGTTCCCTTTTTCAGAACTACTTTGATCCCTTTTTTCTTGTTTGTTGTCTTTCCTGAAATAGATGGCATTGCGAAGTAGCGATAATTACTCCATCTTCCATAGTATGTCTGATTGTTGCTTCTGTTTGTATAGTAGTATCTTGCACGATATTTATACGCCATATTTTTTGACACGTTCATAGACTCATAACCCATAGATGTTGATGTCTTAGATAGTACTCTTTTATTCTTTGCATTGTATACTTCCAGCTGTACTCCTGTTGCCATCTCAGGTTTATTAACCTTAAATGCTACCTTCTTAATATTAGCGTATGCTGCTGTGATCCCAAAATTATTCTTCGCTACATCGGCAGGCGTTGTGTTAACATAAACACTGTCAACTGACCAGTTATATGTTTTTCCTGTGGCAAGACTTGTAAGTCTGTATCCCAGTCTGATATATCCTGAATATCCTTTTGTTGCCTGAACTGTTACCTGCGTTGTATTTGCAGAACCCTGCCAAATGCTTCTCTGAGTTCCAATTTCCTCAAGATAATAGCCATCCACTCTATATCCATTCAAACTCTGTGGAGTCCACTGAATCGTAATGCTGTTATCATTAAATCCAGCCATCCATACCTTTCCTGCTGCCTTTGCATCCTTAGGCGATACAATGATCACTGCTGCCAGCAATAAAACACTAAATATTACTTTTTTCAAATTCTTTCCCATACTTTTTCCTCCTTTTCGTATGTGATTACTTTTTTCGTATGTGATTACTTATCTATTATCCACCTTCTCTGGATAAAGATCATGATTTGAAAGTCTGTTCCATGCAACATCTTCCCATTTTGTTCCTGGTCTTCCGTAGTTGCAGTATGGATCAATGGAGATTCCTCCTCTTGGAGTGAATTTACCCCATACTTCAATGTATTTTGGATCCATCAGCTTGATCAGATCTTTCATAATGATATTCATGCAGTCTTCGTGAAAATCTCCATGATTTCGGAAGCTGTATAAATACAATTTTAATGATTTACTTTCTACCATGCGCTCTCCTGGCACATAAGAAATGTAAATCGTTGCAAAATCCGGCTGTCCTGTGATCGGACATAGACTTGTGAATTCTGGTGCATTAAATTTGACAAAATAATCATTCTCTGGATGTTTATTCTCAAATGTTTCTAACACCTCCGGTGCATAATCATCTGGGTATTTTGTTTTCTGGTTTCCTAATAACGTAATTCCTTCTAATTCTTGGCTCTTTCTGCCACTCATTGTATTTTCCTCTCTTTCAAATTTTCATTGCCTAAAGTATATCTTAGGACTTTTTGCCTGTTTGGGTGTTTTGCCCCCCCCCTTGGAAATTTTTTCCGACTGAAGAAGTTCTTTGTAGTCTTCCATCGACAATGGTTTCGAATACCAATATCCCTGAATCTCATCACAGCCGATCTGTCTTAATATTTCAATCTGCTCATCTGTTTCTACACCTTCACAGATTATCTGATATCCTAGATTCCGAATCATATCGATCAAATGTTTCAGGAAATAGATTCCACGGTCTGTTTCTAAGCAGCTGGTAATAAATCCTCGATCGATCTTGATCACATCAACTGGGATATCAACGATCGTATTCAGGACAGAATATCCGCTTCCAAAATCATCCATCGCTGTCTTAATCCCATGTAACTGAAAAGAGTCAAATAATTTTCTAACACTTCATATTCAGACACAACTGCTGTCTCAGTAAGTTCAATCTCAACCATTGTTGGATCAACACTATATTTCTTCAAAATATTTATATAAGTGTTGATCGTCTGCGGATCAGATGCATGGAGACTAGATGCATTGATCGATATCGGCACCTGTTCTCTTCCTGCTTTTAGATTCTCTGCAATGAATTCTACAACTGTCTCAAAGACATAGAAGTCAAGTTCTATGATCTTTCCATTATTTTCATAAACTGGAATAAATGCATTGGGACTTAAAACGGTTCCGTTATCTCTCTCCCAGCGCACCAATGCTTCCGCACCTATGATCTCATGACTTTTTATGGAATATTGGGGCTGAAAATATACTTTGAACTGTTTTTGTTCCATCGCTTCCTTCATATCATTGACGATCTCATTTTCCAACTCACGTTGTTTCTGCATCTCATCGTCATAAAATCTTACGCTGCCTTTTTCTCCACCTTTCACTTTCTGTCTCACATAGTTTGCCGCATCGATCGCATAGGAAGTGCTCCTGCATTCTGGTGTCACATAATAGATTCCTGTTCTCAATACCACGTTGGATTTTGGGAACTTCTCCTTCTGCCGCAGCATAAATTCTTCATTGATCTTTTCTGTTTCTTCAATGATCGCTTGATATTCATCCTTCTCATGGCTAGCTGTACGAAACATTAAAAACTGATCCGATACAACTCTTGTAAAGTACAGATTATGTTTTTCTTCTGTTTTTCCAATAATGAAACTGCAAAAATCCTTTAATACCTGATCTCCTAGATATATCCATACTTATAATTAAAATATTTAAAATTTTCAAAATCCATATATATCATCATGTAATCACTTGTCTTATTTGCAAGAATGATACGTTCCACTTCCTCATGAAATCTTCCAAATGAGATCAAACCTGTCAGCGTATCATGCTCCATTCGTGTGATCGCTCCCTGATAGACATGATTCATCACCTGATTCTTGGCAAAATGTGCAGAGATGATCTTCGTTACTTCGGATAACTGCTTCAACATCTCGTTTGACCAGCTTCTCTTCTCCTTACACACAACATATGTGATCGCTCCCGTATAACGTCCTTCACAATACATTGCAACACTTACGATTGTCTTTGCCTCTCCCTGTATCAGGATCTTCGTTGCTGATTCGGAATATCGTTGCATATGATCATGCTGTAAAACAAGCACCCCATTCTCATCAAAATCATTAAATACTGTGAGAAAATCCTCTTTATCAAAATGTCTGACCATCTCTAAAACCTTCGGAATTCCTTCTCTGTTCCATTGATAATCAGAATATATCTCTCGAGCCTTGATATCTGTCTGCACGATCGTGATACGATCAAGTTCCAGACGAACTCCGATCACTTTCAGTAATAAATGTATCGCCACCTCAAAATTGTTGGTTTTCTCGAAGATTTCAAAAGCTGTAGCAACAATATCATTCTGAAAATATCTTGCTTCCAGCATCTCTTCCTGTTTCTCTTGTGCAGCGATCATGGATGAAAAATGCTGCAGGCTGTCACAGTAAACATAACAGTTCTTTCCTCGCTCTTTTGCTTTATATAAGGCAATGTCCGCATTCTCAAACAGTTGGTCATAGGTATAACCTGATACATTCTCTGGAAGATAACAACATCCTGCACTACATGTGATCGTACAACCTGTCTTCCCGAATTGAAGCTCCCTGATCTTCTGCATCAGCTCCACATTCTTCCTAACCAACTCAACGTTCAAGATATCTTTTACAAAAATAACGAATTCATCCCCGCCAGCTCTCATTAAAATACTATCGTTATCTCTAAATACTTCTTTCAACAGCATCGCCAAACGGGCTAGAACTTTATCTCCAAATAAATGGCCATAATTGTCATTCACCAATTTAAAACAATCCACGTCTAATACGATCATTCCACACGAATCAAAAGGCTTCTTCCGATTCAGATATTTGTTGATACATTTTTTCCCATATACCTGATTATAAAGCCCTGTCAAAGAGTCTTTTCTCGCTCTTTCTTTGAGCTTCTTCTCTTGTTTTCTTTGTTCTGTGATATCCCTTGTACTTCCTATCAAGGTCAGCTTTCCATCTTCATTCACGATCTTCGTAAACTCGAGTACTGAATGTTTAATATCCCCATCCTCCCCAAACTCACGGATCTCTACCGTTGCTTCTTTTGCTTCCTTATAAATCTGCTTTATCTTTTCTCGGTCTTCTGGATAAATCTTGCTTTTGTTGTCTATATAGTCCATGTATCCAGCTATCGTTTTCTCAATATGAAATTTATTATTATAAACTACAAGTGTATCTTCATCCACAAGATATTCAAATATCTTAATCCGAGAATTATTTAAAACTGTTGACAGTTTCTCTATTTTTTTTCTGTTAACTTGCAGTGTTTCCATATCCTATTATTTCTCCCGTAGTATTGCTATTTCCCTATTACCAATAGTATACAATGAAACGCTTAGAAACACAATCTTAATCGTTCCCTTTTTTTCTTTCATTGACTTTTTGTCTCATTTATTTATAATGAATATATAAGTGCATATTCATTCTGAAGCCAAGGATTTCCTGATGCCAAGATTGAGCTTACAAAGTACCTGTTCCCTTGGGGATCTTACGTACTTTTTATTCGACTATCTGGCATATTCATTTCCGAATATGCTTTTTTATTGCATAGAAAATATCAATAAAATCTTCTATGCAATAAAACTATTACGTATTAACTAATTTAGAAGAAGGAGAAAACTATGTACAGACCAGAATCTGGTATCGCAGAAGAATTTATCGATGACCAGGAGATCAAAGATACACTTGCTTATGCAGATGCCAACAAAGACAATAAGGAACTGATCCTGTCTATCATTGAAAAAGCAAAGAAATTAAAAGGTATTTCCCACAGAGAAGCTTCCGTACTTCTTGCATGTGAAGATAAAGAACTGATCCAGAAAGTTTTTGATCTTGCGATCAAGATCAAGGAAGAATTCTATGGAAATCGTATCGTTATGTTTGCTCCATTATATCTTGCAAACTATTGTGTCAACGGATGTACTTACTGTCCTTATCATTATAAGAACAAACATATCCGCAGAAAGAAATTAACTCAAGAAGAGATCAAGAAAGAAGTTATCGCTCTTCAGGATATGGGACATAAGAGACTGGCTCTTGAAACAGGAGAAGATCCTGTGAATATTCCAATTGAATATGTATTAGAGAGCATTAAAACAATTTACAGTATCAAACACAAAAACGGTGCGATCCGTCGTGTAAACGTAAATATCGCTGCTACAACAGTTGAAAATTATAAGAAATTAAAAGATGTTGGTATCGGAACATATATTTTATTCCAGGAAACCTACCACAAAGACAATTATGAAGTTCTTCATCCAACAGGACCAAAACATGATTATGCTTACCATACAGAAGCTATGACCGTGCGATGACAGCTGGTATCGATGATGTTGGTATCGGTGTTTTATTCGGTCTTGATATGTATCGTTATGACTTTGCTGGTCTGTTAATGCATGCAGAACATCTGGAAGCAAAATTCGGTGTTGGACCTCATACGATCAGTGTTCCAAGAATCCGTCCTGCTGACGATATCGATCCTGACGATTTCGAAAATGCAATCAATGATGATATTTTTGAGAAGATCGTTGCAATCCTTCGTATTGCTGTTCCTTATACAGGAATCATCGTATCTACTCGTGAGACACAAGAATCAAGAGAACGTGTATTAAAAGTCGGAGTATCCCAGATCAGTGGGGCTTCTTCTACAAGTGTCGGTGGATACGCTGAAAAAGAAAAACCAGAAGATAACTCTGCACAGTTTGAGAAAAATGATAACCGTACCTTAGATGAGATCATCGGATGGCTGATGGATCTTGGTCATATTCCAAGTTTCTGTACAGCATGTTACCGTGAAGGACGTACTGGTGATCGTTTCATGACTCTTGTCAAATCCGGTCAGATCGCAAACTGCTGTGCACCTAATGCTTTAATGACTTTAAAAGAATACTTAGAGGATTACGCTTCTGATGAAGTCAAAGCCAAAGGTGAGATATTGATCAAACAGGAACTTGAGAAAATTCCAAATCCTGTTGTCAAGCAGAAAGCTACCGAATATATCGAAAATATTCATGAAGGAAAACGTGATTTCAGATTCTAGGAGATTTTTATGTTCAAACACTTAAACACCCGAATTCCAAAAAGAATTGAACAAGAAAAGGACAAGGTATCTGCCGTTATGATCCCTCTGATCAAGAAAAATGATGGATACCATATCCTATTTGAAGTCCGTTCCAATAAACTCTCACAACAGCCTGGGGAAATCTGTTTCCCGGGCGGCCGGAGAGAACATGATGAAACATCCATGGAGACTTCGATCCGTGAAACTTGTGAAGAATTACTGATTTCTGAATCTAATATTAAATTATATGGGCCTTTAGATTACTTTTTATCTCCTGCTGGTCTGCGGATCGATCCTTATCTTGGGGAATTAGTAAATTATGATGGTCAGTATAGTAATGATGAAGTTTCTGAAATTTTCACTGTTCCATTAGCATTCTTTCAGAACACCCCACCGAAATGTTATTATAACAAAGTGACTATGTATCCAACAGATAACTTTCCATTTGATAAAGTAGCTGGTGGAAAAGAGTACCTTGGGCACGTGGGGAATATGAGGTTTTATTCTACGAATATGATGACCGTATCATATGGGGACTTACGGCGAAGATCTTGTATTATAATTTGAAAATGATCCAGTAATACAGATTTGTTTTGAATCTGTATTACTGGATCATTATTTTTTTATAAGTTTGTTTTACAAAACTTCCTCAACTGTTTATACGCCTCTTCTTCATCCGGTCCATTAATTAAAAATACCACTTCTGCACCCTGATTCGCATGTAACATCAAAACACTTACGATATTCTTTGCATTTGCACTATTTCCATTATAATACAATTTAATATCACTTTGAAACTTCTTCGTCATATTTACCAGCTGCATCGCTGGTCTTGCGTGAATTCCCACTGAAGCTTGCACTACAAAATCAAATTGCTTCATGACCGCCTCCTTCTGTCCCTTCACATGATGTCAAACGTTTTATCTCTTGTTCAATCTTCTTTGCAAATTGGAGTGATTGTCTGAATGCATAACTTTTGATCCTTACAGGATTTGATATTAACGAAATCTCAGCAATTTTCTTGCTTCCTGTGATCCAAAGTTTTACCTTCAGATAATTCACTGTTCCATCTTGTCTTTTTTCTGCTTTATGTTCCAATTCATCAATCGGCTGTTTTGGATCTACTTCAATCTCGCATTGTTCAATGTCTTCAATCGCATAAAATTCTGGGAGCACCGCCTCTTTTTTTACCATACGATTATTTGGCAGACAGATTTTTTGATTTTCTCTATCAATCAAAAGGAAATTACCAATCTTCTCTGTGATCTTAAATTCATCTGTCTGTGTTTCTTCATACTTTTCGCATAATGCTTTGATCTCAGATAAGTTCTTCTTTACAATGGTTTCTGCGAAATGATTACTTGCTTTCTTATAGCATTCCTTGCAAATATAACCATCTGCGTATCGAAATTTATTAAATACTCCTAAAGTTTTTTGACAAACATCACAAGTTCTCATTTTGCTTCCTCCGATCATTCTTGATATATATGCTTTAATGCATCATAGACTCTTAAATACTTCTGATATTTCTGTTCGTAAAGCTCTCTGTTATATTGTCTTGGGATAAATGTATTCTTAATACTTACTGTCTGCTCGATCAGATCATTCATAGATAGATTCTCATCCCCGGCTGCTGCCGCACAAAGCGCAATTCCATAACCTGCTCCAGCTCCACTTTCCAACTGTTCAACTTTCGTATTTAATACATCCGCAAGAATCTGCATCCAGACTTCATTCTTTGACCCGCCACCTGTTACTTTCAATCTTGCCAGCTCTTCCTTAGACACTCCCATCACACTGACTAGCTGCTTCACTGCAAATGCAATTCCTTCCATAACTGCAATAGTCATTTCTTTTCTTGTTGTGTCTGTTCCAATCCCTACAAAGGATCCTCTTAATTCAGGATCTTGATAGATTGTTTTGTCACCTACAAGATGAGGGTAAAACATTAATTCATTCTCTCCTAGATGTTTGAGATCAACGCCTGTAGTTTCTTCCATAAAATCATCTGCCTGTAACGTATTTTTCACCCACCAGGCAAGACTGCTTCCTGTTGATTGTACCACACCTTGTACCAAAATCAAAACATCCTTTCCATCCATGGAAAATAATATATTCTTTCCTTTAACTTCAAAGTTTATTTTCTTTTTTGGATACATTAAAACCCCAGATGTACCTAAAGAAAGTACTGGATATCCTTTTGCGAAACAACCTGTTGCGATGGCTGCCGCTGGGTTGTCTCCTGTTCCTGTTAGCACTTTTACATCTTGTTTGAAATGAAATTTTTCCTGCCACTGTTTTGTCACAGTTCCACAAACTTCGCATGTTCCTTTAATCTCTGGATAAATATCTCTCGGAAATTTAAATAATCGTCTTATTTCCTCTGACCATGTACCTGTTTTGAGATCACAAAGGGATGACGTTGATGCTTCACAATAGTCTGTTTGAATCTTTCCTGTTAAGCGATATGCGATATAATCTGGTCCAATCAGAAATTTATGAATCTTTGCAAAATTCTCTTCCTCATATTGAGAGAGCCAGAAAAGATTTGCTGCTGGACTTCCTGTGGAAATTATATTGGAGATATAAGAAACTTCATTGATCATTTGAATTTTTTCTCGAAGTTTTGGGATGAGGTTCGCTGTTCTCGTATCATTCCACATCAGTGCTGGACGAATAGATTTTCCTTCTCTATCAACAAAAATCACTGTATGCATCTGTCCGGTTACACCAATTGCTTCGACTTCTTTGAATCAATTGTTTCAAACAATTCAGCAAACGCTTCTTCCATCCCTTTAATCCATTTTTCCGGATCAATTTCCTTCCATCCAGACTTTGGCTCTTCAATTTTATATTCCCTACTGCTTTCTCCTGCTACCTTCGCATTTTCATCAATGCATGTTAGTTTGACAGAAGAAGTTCCTATATCAATTCCAATATAATACTTCATAAACTTACTCTCCAAATTTTAAGATTACTTTATAGGTATCTGGTCTTGATGCTGTTTTGATTGCTTCATCAAATTCCTGATAATCATAGATTTTCTCTGTTAAAACGGTTGGATCAAGAAGTCCTTTCCCTATCATCTGAACCGCCTCATGAAATGAAAGAACGGTTGGACTGACTGCTCCTGTGATCGTTTTTTGATAAGAATGGATAGCTCCCATATCTACTGGTACTTCTCATTTGGATGAATAGAGCTAAACATGATCGTTGTTCCTGTTGGAGCTGTCATCTCAACTGCCTGACCTGCAATCACAGGAATTGCTGTTGTATTGAATACAAAATTCGCCCCCCTGCCGCCAGTCAATGCTTTAACTGCTTCAACAGCATCTCCTGCCATTGGATCGATCACATCACTGCATCCAAGAGATAATGCTTTTTCTCTTCTTTCTGCTAATGGCTCACTCAGGATAACTCTTGCACCTCTCTGTCTTAATAACATGACATGTAACAATCCCATAGTTCCACCGCCGATCACTACAACATCATCTCCAAATTTAATATCTGTGCGGTTAATACTGTTGATCACACATGCTACTGGCTCTGTAAATGCCATTTTTTCAAATGGTGTATCTTTGGCATATACAAACAGATCATCTGCTTTTGCAACGACAAATTCACCAAATCCACCGTATCCTGACAATCCTTCTGGATTATGGAAGATATGACTATGGGCATGATGTTCACAGATATTTTCATCTCCATGTTTACAATAATAACATTCTTTACAATCATCAATGATATATGGAACAACTTTATCACCTTTTTTGAAATGTGCTTTATTAACTGCTGCTCCAATTTCTTCGATCACTCCACCATATTCATGTCCACCGATTCTTGGATAACTGTAATTACAATCTCCATTAAAATCTCTGACATCATTTGTACAGATTCCAGATGCTTTGACACGAATCAATACTTCATCATCTTTGATCTGTGGTTTATCGATTTCTTTAATTGAAAAATCTTTTGGCTGATTTAAAATAATTGCTTTCATAGCTCTCCCACACTTTCTTTTTTAGTATCGAAGGGAAGCAAATGCTTCCCTTCTCGTAATTTCTAATATGCTAAGATTCCTGTGATACCACCAACGATACCGATCACTACGATCAGTCCAATAATCTTTAAGGAAGACCAACGTTTTTTGTTCATCAGATAGTAAACTAATAATGTTACCGCTAATGGTAAAATACTTGGACAAACCTGATCTAAGAAGTTTGTCTGAATGCTGTAAGTTGTTGTAGAACTTACGATCTTTAATCCACATACAGCTTTTACATAGTTAACAATCAGACCACCCATTACCATACAACCCATGATAGAGGCACCTTTGATCAGTTTATTTAGGATTCCTTTTTCAAGGAAGTCCATGATCGCTTCACTTCCGGCTTTGTAACCAAACATGAAGTTCCAGTAACTTAATGCGTATGCTGCTACTACGATGACAACTGCATAGATCACAGCTCCCCATACATTTCCACTTCCGGAACGTGTTAAATCGATACATACTGCTAATAAGATAGGGATAACTACACCCTGCCAGATCGTATCACCCATACCAGCTAAAGGTCCCATTAAAGAGGTCTTTAAGTTTGTAATAAATTCACCTGGTATATTCTCGCCCATCGCTTTTTGCTCTTCCAATGCGACTGCCATACCTAAGATACAAGACCCAAATTCGATATGTACGTTAAAGAATTCAATCTCACGTTTCATAACCTCTTTACGTTTTGAAGGGTCATCTTTATATAAGAAACCAATGATCGCTGAGAACATATGGGCAACAACCTGTCCCATCATTCTCTCATAGTTGTAACATGTCTGTGGAAATGTCTCCCAGATCAGCCAGGCTTTGATCAGGGCGGCCTTCGGGATTAAACTTTTCTTTTTATTGTTTTCCATCTTAATCGTCCTCCTCATCATCTTCATCATCATAATCTGCGCCTGCTGTTGCTGGCTGTACTGCTGAAGTTACCTGTACGTATACAACTGCTACTAATAATGCAATGATACCTAATGTTAATAATGGTAACTTAGAATATACTGCTAATAAGAATCCGATAAATAAGAATACTTTGGATTCTCCTTTAAAGATATACTGTAATGTGATCGCAATTCCTAATGCAGGCATTAATCCACCGATGATCTGGAATACTGTTAAAACTTACCACTTAACATCGCTAAGATTCCCTGAATATAGCTAGATCCAAAATATGCTGCCAAGGCACAAGGAATCGCTGTCATACAGAAGCATAAGATCTGTGGAAGCAATACGTTTGCAATCCAGATTTTGTTATATTTTTCTTCTTCAATGTATTTATCTGCCATATGTACGAAAAAGCAGTCAAATGTCATACGTCCTGCCCACACGATCGTTCCTAAGATACCGATCGGTACTGCAAGTGCTAAGGCTGTATCTGTATCAAGTCCACCAACGATCGCATATGCTGTACCTAATACCCCTGCAAGCCCCATATCTGCCGGCATACTTCCTCCAGCTGACATAAATCCTAAATAAACCAAGTTGATCGTTGCTCCGATCACTGCACCCTGTACTGGATGTCCAAGGATCAAACCTGTGATTGCTCCACATACCAATGGTCTTTGTAAAGACCAAAGTCCTACGAAAGGCAAGTTACCAACTGCAAGCCAGTAAACGACTCCGCATAACACTGCCTGTAAAATCGTCATTTCCATATTTTTTTCCTCCTTTGAATCACATTACTCATTTAAATATCCATCAACTTCAATTACCTGCTGTTCTGGTACTAACTGATAATACACATGAACACCCTTGGTCCTTAAATTTTTGATCGATGTAATTTCATCTGGAGAACATGCTACATTTTTGATAAATGGAGTTCTTTCTCCACGAAGTCCCATACCACCAAGATTTACATCACTAAGTTTTAATCCCATATCTGCCATTCTGTCGTAAGTAATTGGTGTTTTTGTGAGGATCATAACTCTTTCATTTGGATCTTTGGAATCTCTCTGTAAGATGTCTGCCCCTTTTTCTGTTCCGTATACATTAACCTTTACTCCGTTTGGAGCTAATGCTTTGATAACACGTTTATTAAATTTATCTGCTGCAACTTCATCATCTACTACAATGATTCTGTTTACATTTAAACTTGGAGTCCATACAGAAACAACTTCTCCATGAATCAACCTGTCATCAACTCTTGCTAATACAATGTTCTTCATTCTTCTTCCTCCTCATCATCAAATAAATCATTTACATATTTTACTGTGTCTGGCGCAGCTCCATAATTCCTCTGCAGATTTCTTCAGCACTCTTGTCTGCATATCTTCCCATCATAACTTCAACTGCCAGCGGAATATTAATTCCTGTAATATGATGGAACTCATGATCTCTCATTAATGAAACAACTGCATTAAACGGACTTCCATGGAAAAGATCTGTTAAGAAAAGGATTTCTTCTCCTTCTGGTGTATCATTTACTTCCCTTTCTAATTGTTCTGTTAATGTTGCAACTGTCTGTTCTGGAAATAATCCATATGCTACAAGATTTTCCTGCTCTCCTACCAGCATCTGCACACTGTCTACAAGTCCTTTGGAATAGCTTCCATGCGATACTGCAATTACTTTCATCACGTTTCCTCCTTTATATGTTGTTTTTCTTTTTGACCTTTTTTGTTCGGCTATCTTTGATGTGACTAAAGTATAGCATGTGATAAGTGTATTTTTTCATAAACATTTGCATGATACTTTGCGCAGACTGCACAAATGAATTGCATGATATATTACGCAATTTATTGTGCACTTTTTATTTTTGACTGCATCATTTCTGCGTAATACTTTGCGTAAACTTCATGCAATCTATTTCGGTATTGTTGCACCATGGTTTGCGCAATAAATGAAATTCGTTGAAAAACATTTCTGTATATAATGAATACAAGCTTGGTAGCTACAGCTTATCTATGAATTGTAAAATGTATTGTCTTTATAGAATAGGAGGAAGCAGTTTCATCTATATCATGGAAACTGCGACAAAAAAATGAAAATAGTAAACGGTTTTGATCTTATGAAATACGCACAGGACCATCATTATATGCTTCCTGCATTTAATACAACAAACCTTGAAATGACATATGCCATCGCAAAGGGATTAAATAAAGCGAAACTTCCAGGTTACATTCAGATTTCTTCTAATAACTTAAGATTATCTGATCCTGAAGCTATCGTATATTTAACAAAGAAGGCACTTGCTGACAGCGATGTTCCGATTGGTCTTCACTTAGATCATGGAAAATCATATGAAGATATAAAAGCTTGTGTAAATGCTGGATTTACTTCTATTATGATCGATGCTTCTCATCTTCCATTTGAAGAAAATATCGAAGAGGTAAAAAGAGCTGTAGAATACTGTCACTTCTATAATGTACCTGTAGAAGCTGAACTTGGATGCTTACAGGGAAAAGAAGAAGATATCGTAAATGAAGCAGATGCAAAAACAGATCCGGATATGGTTGCTGACTTCGTTTCACAAACAGGTTGTGACTTATTAGCTGTTGCAGTTGGAAATGTTCACGGACTTGATATTGAACCTAAAGTAGATCTTCCATTATTAGAACAGATTTCAAAAATCTCTCCAGTTCCACTTGTCATGCATGGTGGATCAGGAATTCCTTTTGATATCATTCAGAAGGCAAGAGAATTTAACTTATTGAAAGTAAATTATGGTTCTGATCTTAGAAAAGCATTTGTTTCTACATTTGGCCAAGCTTATGAAGCAAATCATAATGCATGTAGCGTTATCGAATTAAGTATTGAAGCTGTTGAAAATGTAAGTGAAAAAGCTGCCGAATTAGTTACGATCATTAATTCTTAATTATTATTATCCATAAATTTTTAACTTATTTCACTTATATAATCCTTAACTCAAAAAAGAGGTTCTATCCTTATTGCTGCGGATAGAGCCTCTTTTTACTATATTTTCTTTTTATTGATTTAATCCACTTTCCAATGCTTCTTTCATCAGTGCAATGAATTTATCATACGATGGATCTTCTACTAATTTCTCGACCAATGTCTTATCTGCAAAAATCTTAGAAATATAATCCCATAACTGAAATGCCTGTGTATTATTCTTACCAATATGCATCAGCATGATAAGATTCACCTGATTATCCTCTTCATCCCATACGATCGGCTGCTTTGAAACACATACCGATACAAATGTATCCGAAGAGACTGCATACATTGGATGTGGTACTGCGATCTGTTTACTGAAGTAAGTACTTCCAATCTCTTCTCTCTGCTGTACTTGCGAATGAAGATCTTCGATCTCAAATATTTTGTTGCTCTATCACACAAACCTTGAAGTACTTCCTTCTTTGTTGAAGATTTTACCTGATAGAATAATTCTGGGTAAAAAATACTTGCAATATCTTCAATATCTTTAAATCCATCTAAGTTTAATTTGATATTTGCATAATCGTGCTGGTTTGGGAATGCATTTACATACATTGCAAGTCCTTTTTCAAAGAATTCATCCTTCTCTGTTGTCAGAAAAATATCATATTCATCCAGCATATCTTCTGTTACATCCATTGGATTGCAAAAATCTACTGTAGATACTCTGTCCGAAAACCACCTGATCAATGATTGTTTTAATAATAATGTCATACTATTCTTCAATGATGAGATCACAAGAATCTTAATCTTTCCAACACTTGAATTAAGTTCCATCAGGCTACTGTAAAAATGTACTGCTAATAAAGCTGTTTCATCATCGCTAACTTTCTTTCCATATTTTTGTGATAAAAGAAAAGCGAAATATGTCCCAATATCATATCCCATCGGAAATGTTTCTCTGATATAATCAAGCATGTCATTCTTCATCTGCATATCATATTTGATCCTAATCTGTAATGACATGCAATGAAGTGCCAATGTAATTCTTAAGTTAATATTATCTGTAAAATCTACCCCAAAATTTTCTTTAATCTGTGCAAATGCTTCTGTGATGAATTTATTCATTTCAGGAGTGATCGTGTCGGAATCTCTGTTATTTCCCTGGCCTTTTAAATATAATGCAAAATACTTGATCTCTTCATCTGTAACTTTAATAAAAAATCTTCGTCCGATCTTCTCAAAAATATCTTTGGATATCTCATATTCTTTGCCCAGATCCTCTGTAATATCCAACTCATTTGGCTGTACATAAAAACCATCTCCCATACGGCAGATCATAATATTTAAGAAAAGGATCGCATTATTAAAATCCGTATCCATAATATGGTATTGATGTTCTACAAATTTCTCTGTCAGAATATTCTTAATCTTTGACAATTGTCTTTCATCGATATAGGACATACCATGTTCGTTCTTAATGTGTGCAAGATAAAGCTCCTGTTCTGCCAGACAACGACGTTTATTAATCTCAAAACCATCTACCATAACCTTATTGCTTCCATGCATTAATTCAAGATG
>ENA-OQLB01000362-OQLB01000362.1-human-gut-metagenome-genome-assembly--contig:-NODE-362-length-26527-cov-3.398598_pt1 | contig 26527 bp, 39 predicted proteins | sample MGYA00242656_ERZ504813 | MGnify/ENA primary metagenome ERZ504813 (study PRJEB26092, sample SAMD00036388) | human gut metagenome | host: Homo sapiens | study: EMG produced TPA metagenomics assembly of... | reverse complement strand
TAAAAAATAAAAACAGGAAATTGACAGGAGGAATCAATCATGCAATGTACAAGAAATGTAACAGATCATATCATCTGGGTAGGAGCAAATGACAGAAAATTAAATTTATTCGAGAATTTATTTCCGATTCCGAGAGGGGTATCTTATAATGCTTATCTGATCAAAGACGAGAAGAATACTCTGATGGATACTATAGATGCATCTGCATCTGAGCAGTTTAATCGAAATGTGGCTTAATGCATTAAATGGAGAAAGCTTAGATTATCTGGTCGTACAGCACATGGAACCAGATCACGGTGCCAATATCCAGAGAATCCTGGAATTATATCCGGAAGCAAAAGTAGTCGGAAATGCGAAGAGCATGCAGATGATAGGACAGTTTTTCGATGTGGATCTGGAAGACAGGAAGGTTGTAGTAAAAGAAGGAGATATACTGGAACTTGGAAGCCATACGCTTCATTTTGTAATGGCACCGATGGTACACTGGCCGGAGGTTATGGTCTCTTATGAAGATTCGGAGAAGATACTGTTTTCTGCGGATGCATTCGGAACATTCGGGGCTCTGAACGGTAACCTGTTCAATGATGACGTGGACTTTGAAAAAGACTGGATCGATGATGCGAGAAGATATTTTGCCAATATCGTTGGAAAATACGGTATGCAGGTACAGGCACTTCTGAAGAAAGCAGCCGGGCTGGATATCCAGATGATCTGTTCGCTTCACGGACCGGTATGGAGAAGCAATCTGAATTACTTTATCGAGAAACATGACAAGTGGAGTAAGTATGAGCCGGAAGAGCAGGCAGTTGCCATTATCTATGGCTCGATTTACGGCAATACAGAGCAGGCAGCTGATGCGCTGGCAGTAAAGCTCGGTGCAAAAGGTGTGAAAAATATTGCAGTTTACGATGCATCAAAGACAGATGTGTCGGAAATGATCGCAGAAATCTTCCGGGTAAGCCATCTGGTAATCGCATGCCCGACATACAACGGAGGGATCTATCCACCGATTGAAAATCTACTTGCACATATGAAAGCACTGGCGGTGCAGAACAGAACGGTTGCGGTTATGGATAACGGAACCTGGGCTGCCACAGCAGGAAAGCAGATCGTAAAACAGTTAGAAGAGATGAAAAATATGACAGTACTCGATCAGAAGTTATCTATTAAATCGACATTAAAAGCAGATCAGGAAGAGATCCTGGATGCATTTGCACAGCAGATTATCGATGCAATGTAAGAATCATGACACATAAAAGATGTATATCGAGTGGAGGCCGGTAGAATGAATAATTATACAAGAGAAGATATATTAAGAATGGTAGAAGAAGAGGATGTAGGATTTATCCGTTTGCAGTTTACAGACATTTTCGGAACTATGAAAAACATTTGCAATTACCACAAGCCAGTTAGACAAAGCCCTGAATAATGAAATTATGTTTGACGGTTCGGCGATTGAAGGATTTGCGAGAGTGGAAGAATCGGATATGTATCTGCATCCGGATCTGAATACATTTGAGATATTTCCGTGGAGACCACAGCAGGGAAAGGTTGCAAGACTGATCTGTGATGTCTATAAACCGGATGGAACGCCATATGAAAGTGATCCGAGATATATTCTGAAAAAGGTTATGGCCGAAGCAAAAGAGATGGGGTATGAATTCAATGTAGGACCAGAGCTGGAGTTCTTTTTATTCCATACAGACGATGACGGGCTTCCGACTACGCTTTCTCATGAAAGTGCCGGATACTTTGATCTTGGGCCTTTGGACTGGGTGAGAATGCAAGACGTGATATGGTTCTGACGCTGGAGGATATGGGATTCGAGATCGAATCTTCACATCACGAGGCGGCACCGGCACAGCATGAAATTGATTTCCGTTATGATGAGGCGCTGACAACGGCAGATAATATTATGACATTCAAGCTGGTTGTGAAGACAATTGCCAAGCGCATGGATTACATGCGACATTTATGCCAAAGCCGAAGTTCGGTATCAATGGTTCCGGCATGCATTTGAATATGTCGGTCAGCAGGGATGGAATCAATGTATTCCAGGATGCGAAGGATGAGTATGGACTCAGTAAAGAAGCGTATTGTTTTATCGGCGGAATAATGAAACATATGAAAGCGCTGACGTTTATCACGAAATCCAAGTATCAATTCTTACAAACGTCTGATCCCGGGATATGAGGCACCGGTATACATCGCATGGTCTGCAAAGAACCGTACACCGCTGATCCGGATTCCGGGAAGCCGCGGAGAGTATACAAGAGTAGAACTTCGTAATCCGGATCCTTCAGCGAATCCTTATCTGGCGTTGGCGGTATGTCTTGCGGCGGGTCTTGACGGGATCAAACAGGGCTTGATGCCTCCGAAAGCAGTTAACCGTAACGTATATGAGATGACGGATGAAGAACGTAAAATCTTCGGAATTGAGAAACTGCCGGGAAGTCTGAGAGAGGCAGCAATAGAATTCCAGAAGGATACCTTTATCCAGGAGATATTAGGGGAAGATCTTTCAAAAAAATACATCGAAGCAAAGAACGGCGAGTATTATGAGTATAGAATCCAGATCACAGACTGGGAACTTGAAAAATATCTGCACTTACTGTAATACGATTTTGCACTTAACAGAAATGCGCAAAAGAGTATCTGACAGGAGGTGGCAGAGTGACAGGGATTATTGTTGTATTCCCGAATAAAGATAATGCAACAAATATCAGAAATCTGCTTGCCAGGGGCGGTATGGATGTAATAGGCGTGTGTTCCACTGGTGCACAGGCTATGCACTATGCAGATACCGTGGATGATGGGATCGTGGTCTGCGGTTACCGCATGAAAGACATGATGTACACACAGCTGCGGGAATATTTACCGGATTCGTTTGAAATGCTCCTGATCGCATCGCAGGATAAGTGGAGCAGCGGGGATGTAGAAGGAATTGTAGGGCTTTCTACCCCAATCAAGGTATACGACCTTATGAATACCATGAACATGATGCTTCAGTCCATGGACAGAAAACGAAAAAAACGGAAGAAAGAATCAAAGAATCGTGATCCAAAGCAGCAAGAGACGATCCGCAGGGCAAAGGAACTCCTGATGGAACGTAATAATATGTCTGAAGGAGAAGCACACCGCTATCTTCAGAAGAGCAGTATGGACAGTGGAACGAATATGGTAGAGACAGCAGAGATGGTACTGAGCATTATGGCAGAGTAAGGGATGAAAGAGTAAACATATTATAGAGAAAACGGATGCAGGAAAGGCAGGAAGAAAGAACAGATGAAATTTACAAAGATGCATGGACTTGGCAATGATTATGTCTACGTCAACTGTTTTGAAGAAAAGATTGACAATCCGCCGGCGGTGGCAAGATTCGTCAGTGACAGACATTTCGGTATTGGTTCTGACGGACTGATTATGATCAATCCGTCCAAAACAGCTGATTTCGAGATGGAGATGTACAATGCAGATGGTTCCCGAGGCGAGATGTGCGGCAACGGAATCCGTTGTGTGGCGAAATATGTCTATGATTATGGGCTGACCGATAAGACACAGATTTCCGTGGAAACACTTGGAGGAATAAAATATCTGGATCTTACCATAGAAGACGGGAAAGTGTCACTGGTAAAAGTAGACATGGGAAAACCGAAACTTGAGGCTGATCTGATTCCAATCATATCAGAGCGGGAACAGGTGATCGACGAACCAATTGAGGTGGATGGGAAAGAGTACCATATGACAGGAGTATCTATGGGAAATCCGCATGCAGTTATCTATGTGGATGATGTAAAGGGACTGGATCTGGAAAAAATCGGACCAAAGTTCGAGAATCATGAAAGATTTCCGAAGCGTATCAATACAGAGTTTGTGCACTGTATCGACAGACAGACGGTAGAGATGCGTGTGTGGGAACGTGGCTCGGGTGAAACCCTTGCATGTGGAACCGGAGCATGTGCCGTAGCTGTCTCCAGTATATTAAATAACTTGACAGATACACAAGTTACGGTAAAATTATTAGGTGGAGACTTGCAGATCGAATGGGACAGAGAAAAGGATCGTGTATTTATGACAGGACCTGCAACAGTTGTATTCGACGGCGTGATAGACATTACAGAGATAAAGGAGTAAGAAGATGTTTAGAGTAAACCAGGATTATTTGAAGTTACCAGGAAGCTATCTGTTCTCAACAGTAGCAAGAAAACAGCGTGAATATCAGGCAGCACATCCGGAAGCCGAGATCATTAAGCTGAGTATCGGCGATGTAACACAGCCTCTGGCACCTGCAATTGTTGAGGCTCTTCACGGGGCAGTTGATGAGATGGCACATGCAGAGACATTTCATGGATATGCACCGGATCTTGGATATGAGTTCTTAAGAAGCGCAATGGCGAAGAATGATTATCAGGCAAAAGGATGCGACATCAAAGCGGATGAGATCTTCATTTCCGACGGGGCAAAAGAAGACTGCGGTAATATTCAGGAGATTTTCTCGAAAGACAGCAAGATCGCTGTGTGCGACCCAGTATATCCGGTTTATGTAGATACAAACGTTATGGCAGGACGTACAGGTACATATGATGCTGCAGCAGGAACATGGAGCAATGTCATCTATATGCCTTGTACAAAAGAGACGAACTTTGCACCGGAGCTTCCAAAAGAGACACCGGACATCATTTATCTGTGTTTCCCGAACAACCCAACAGGATCTACGGTAACAAAAGAACAGCTTCAGACATGGGTTGATTATGCAAATAAAACAGGCGCAGTGATCATCTATGATGCTGCTTACGAAGCATATATTTCAGAAAAAGAAGTGCCGCATTCTATCTATGAGTGTGAGGGCGCAAGAACATGTGCGATCGAGATCAGAAGTTTTTCTAAGAATGCTGGATTTACAGGAGTACGTCTGAGTGCAACAGTAATTCCAAAAGATATCAAGTCAGGAGATGTTATGTTACATTCTCTGTGGGCAAGACGTCACGGGACAAAGTTCAATGGAACTTCTTATATCATCCAGAAAGCAGGAGAGGCTGTATACTCTGATGCGGGAAAAGAACAGTTGAGTGCACAGGTTGCTTATTACATGAACAATGCCAAAGTAATCAAAGAAGGACTCAAAGATGCCGGATACGATGTATCAGGCGGTGTCAATGCACCATATATCTGGCTTGAGACACCAAAGGGAATGACATCATGGGATTTCTTCGATTATCTGCTTGATAAGGCTAATGTAGTAGGTACTCCTGGATCAGGATTCGGACCAAGTGGAGAAGGATATTTCCGCCTGACTGCATTTGGAACCTATGAGAGTACAGTTGCAGCGATTGAGAGAATTAAGAAGATGTAATAAAAAAACGGCCGGTATTCCTATGCTGAAAAAAGTACGGGATACCGGTTTTTTTAGCGTTATGTGTTCCGCAGATGGCGCCACAACAAATGCAGAGAGAGGCGGATCAGAATCTCGAATATATCTTAGCTGAAGTTCTGTAATATGTTCGCGGATATCTGCTGATTGATGATTGTCTACCCAGATCAGTTCCAGAATAGGTCCATCAGGAACAAGACCATGACCATCTGCATAGTTGAGAAGTTCCGGAATATAAGTGGTGTTCTGACGGTAATCACCTGCATAGGTGAAGGTAAGATAAGTACCGCCGCGGAGACAATACTCTCCCGAATTATCAATGATAAATACTCCGGAATAATTTTCATACTGTCCTTTCTTTATTTCTTCTAACGGAAGAAAAGATCCGATGTTATGGTTGCTGATAATATAAAGATTTTCTGTATTTTTATTCAACAACTGTTTTACCAGAAGATCCATTTCTTCGTCTGTGTGGTAGGGAATATGCAAGGTATGGCAATAACGGTCGGGAAACGTCTGCAGACGGATTTTAAGCAGTGCCTGGTCTTCCGCACCGGATAATGTCAGAAGCCGTTCTTCTACATTTTTCTGAAGACGGTTTAATTCCTGAATCTGCTGATGGATGACATCCAGTTCTTCTGTGAGCAGCTTACGCGTGTTCTCAACGCTTCGATTGTCCATGTATTTACGGATTTTTTCCATAGGAAATCCCAGACGTCTCAGATCACGTATGATATTCAGACGCCACAGATCATCAAGCGTATAGAGCCGGTAATTATTTTTCCCGCGTTTTGGAGCCAAAGTCCCAGCTTCTCATAATAGCGAGAGAATCCGGTCCGATGTTGTATAGTTTGGATATTTCGTTGATCTTAAAAAACTGTTTCATATATTCACCTGTTGAAAACAAAATTCTGTTGATACATAATACTTGACCTTAGTATTATACCAGGGTTTAGACTATAAATGAAAGAAAAACAGGTAAAAGAAATGAGGTTTTAATATGAAACTCGAAGGAAAGTCTTTGAAGAGTGAATTTTTTGCGTTTTATCATCCCGTCAATTATCGCCCAGTGGTATTCTCGCTTTATACCATGTAGATGGTATCTTTGTGGCAAGAGGGGTATCGGAAGTGGCACTGACAGCGGTGAATATCTCCATGCCGTTTACAACAGGACTGTTTTCTGTCTCCATCCTGTTTGCAGTCGGAAATTCGACGATTGTGGCAATCTTTCTAGGACAGGGGGAAAAACAGAAGGCGAACGAAGTCTTTACGCAGAATGTGGTCTTATTATGTATCCTGTCGGTGTTGATTACAATACTGGTTATGATATTTCTGGATCCATTTGCAAGATTCCTTGGAGCAACGGATCATATTCTTCCATATGCGAGAACATATATTGGAACGATCGCACCATTTTCTGTAGTATATATCCTATCTTATTCATTTGAGACGCTGATCAAGACAGATGGCTATCCAAAGCTTGCGACAATCTATGTGACATCCGGGGCTGTGCTGAACTGTATACTGGATTATATTCTGGTCATGGTGCTGCATAAAGGCGTCTGGGGTGCGGCATTTGCTACCGGGATCTCGCAGGCAGCAGTGATCCTCTTGTATCTGTGGCATTTTCTGGGATCGAAAGGAACAATAAGATTCTCGAAGTTCCATCTGATGCCATCGGAAATCGGGAGGCAGATTCGTAACGGCATGTCTTCCGGGATAACAGAATTCTCAAGTGGGATTATCATCTTCTTTTTTAACCAGGCAATCCTGAAATATATAGGAGAATATGCATTGGTAAGTTATACGATCATCTCATATGTGAATACGATCGTTGTCATGTCCATGGCAGGCATTGCGCAGGGAACCCAGCCACTGATCAGTTACTACTATGGAAAAAACGAATCGGAAAAATATAAGAAGCTTCTGAAGTATGGAATGGTGGCAGCTGCGGCAGGTTCCGTGGTTGCTGTACTCATATGTTATGTTGGAGCAGAAAGTATTGTGGGATTGTTCTTAAAAGAGAGTGAAGCATCTCTGAGTATATATTCGGTGCGGGTGCTCCGCATCTTTATCCTGTCATTTCTGCTTGCGGGACTCAATGTGGTCCTGGGAGGATATTTTACCTCTGTGGAAAAGGCTGGATTCGCAACGATGATCTCACTTACCAGAAGTCTGATCGCACTGGTGATCAGTCTGGTATTTCTGACAGCTGTGTTTGGAGGAGAAGCTATCTGGTGGGCACCGCTGATTGCGGAGAGCTGCTGTCTGGTGTTATCAGCCGGGTTATATCAGTGTAACAGAAAAAAATAATTTTTTTTAAAATATCTATTGACTTTTCTCTGCAAACGAGTATAATTAATATTCGCTGGACAACTTAAGGACAGCAGAGAAGTCTTATTGATGCGGATTGGTGTAATGGCAGCACAGCAGACTCTGACTCTGTTAGTAGAGGTTCGAGTCCTCTATCCGTAGTTATGATGCCGGGTACTTCATTAAGAAGTATCCGGTTTTTCGTTATAGAAAAAAATCAAAAATACCTATTGACTTTTTTGAAAAAATTGGTATAATAGTATTTGTTCGCTGAACAATGTAGAACATCACACTGATGCGGATTGGTGTAATGGCAGCACAGCAGACTCTGACTCTGTTAGTAGAGGTTCGAGTCCTCTATCCGTAGTTCCTTGGCAGGGGCGCCGGATACTTTTTAGAAGGTGTCCGGTTACTTTTAAAAATTGTATATATCGGAGTGTGGCTCAGCTTGGTAGAGCGCTACGTTCGGGACGTAGAGGTCGCGTGTTCGAATCACGTCACTCCGATTTTACCCCCATTTTATGGGGGTTTTTCATTTTTTAGGTGTTGAAAAAGTTGGTTGGCTTTGGTTGGGATTATCCAGTGTGTGCCAGATTCTTAAATTTGGCATTTCGCTCTTGGATAATCTTTTTCTTTTCGGCAAGGTTTGAAGTGTCATAGGTATAATACTTCTCGTTGACCTCGGTAGTATGTCCTAACATACTTGCGACCACTGATTTTGGTGTGCCTTTAGCTTGTAAGTCGGAACTGGTTGTTTTCCGTAGCTTAGTGATACCACCACCGTTTAATTTGTTTTCCCGGCATAACCGTGTCATGCAGTCAGTTATGTTTCTTGCATGGGTATAACTTCCATTGCCATCCGTGAAAATCCATTCACATAAAATTCCATGTTCTTCTTGTACTCGCTTGATGCGTGCCAATAAGTGATTAATCTGTCCGTCAACCGGATAGGCTCTTGATTTCTTGGTTTTAGTCTTACCAACAGAAAATTCATTTTTTAACCGATTGTGTTTTGCAGATTTATTGATACTGATGCAGATATCATTGATATCAGACCATTTCAAGGTTGATAGCTCACTAACCCTCATACCCGTGTACATTGCTAATTCTATGGCATAAGGCGGCATATATAAAGGTTCTCCCTATAATATCCATGCAAGGCTTTTAAGATAATAGCAAGTTCAGTATCGGTATAGTATTTATCGCAGTCAGATACTTCAATTTCTCCACAATGTTTTGTAAAGTCCTTAGGCTCAAGAAATTCCACTGGATTATCTGTGATAATTTTTTCAATTCTTGCGTATCTAATCACGTTTTTTTATATAGCTGAAAAACTTACGTGTGGTTTCTTTGCACAATTCAAGTCGCTTGATGGTTTCCAACATAAAAACTTTTATTGTGTTCTCATTAATCTGATTAATAGGCATCTCAGCAAAGTCTGTACCAACAAAGAAACGTTTGCAGTCAGTATTAAACTTATAGATTGAGTTATCGTCTAATTCTAAATCCTTAATACTTCGCCACATGTAATAGACTTCTAGGAAAGTAGGGCAAGTCTTTTCCTGCTTTTTTCGGGATTCCTCAATGACATAATACTCTATGATTTTACTATTCAATTTTTCCTCGTTGACACTCTCAATCTGCTTTCCCTTTGGCGGTTCAACCCCCTCTTTTGGTAAATAGCTGTACCACTTACCATTTTTCCTTGCCAGTAGTTATACATTTTTTTGTGTAAATCAAGAACTTGTTTTTTATTCATATCAACCTGTTCTTGTATATCCGTTAGCGAAAGTATACCAGTTTTTAATTCTTGATACAATATCTTTATTGAATCTGCTCTCGACATAATGGCTTTCTCATATTGCAGGATTTCAAGGGCGTTCAGTTTAGCCAGTACAATCACGCCCCTTTTTAATTTTCAGATATGTAACACTGCTGTCTTTAAGGGGTGAGCCGTTTGTAATGATAGATTTTGTATCATACACCTGTCTGGTATATTCTTTCTGAAAGACGACATTCTCTTGTGTTAAATCCTGTAGAATATCATCTGTAAGCATTAACTTTTGTTCAATTGGCATTTTAAGGTTTTGAGATTTGAAAAATGCCTTTTTTTTGTGTTCCTTTAACTCTAGGTCTTTACCAAAATATTTGCTTAAATAACGTCCTCTGTTCTCCATGCTGTCTACATCAATGCGGTTTATTTTGATAAATCCATACGTCCATAAATCTTGTAGTTTTTCCTTTGCCACAAACGGAAAATCAAAGAAAATAACATGGTAGTGGATTGCTCCACGTTTCTGTTTCTCCCACGTTGCAATATATTTCAATGTCTGGACTTTGGTTTGATACAGATAGTAATTTAATCGTTGTATAAAATACTTAAATTCCTTGTTGGTTATAGTGATGTCTTGAATATTCTCTCGGAATGTCAGCGTTAAAAATTTGGTCTTGTTATCAAAATTGCAGTCAACAATACGGGCAATCTCCCAACGGGTTTGCTCATAGTGTTTTTGCTTGCGCTTTAAACTGTCATATTGCTTATGAGCCGACATTTCATCAAATACTTTACGTTTATGTGCTTGTGTATTACTTGTTTTTGAATCTGAATTTGAATGGCTGTAAATTGGAGTTTCATAGAAATACACTTCTTTCGTAGTAGGAGTTTCAATGATTTTCGTATTGTATACAAAACATTGTTTTGCTTTGCCCACGAAATTCACCTCGTATCCTATTTTGTATGTGCTTGTTTCTACTCCGATTTTTCGGAAGATGTTGTTTTATATATCAAGTAAAGATAGAACGATATCTGTTTCCTTAAATGGTGCAGATAGTCAGCACCTTATGACGTTGTCCGGCACTGACTATCTGCCCCCTTTAGGGAACTATTTTGTTCCGGCTTTTCTGATATTGGCAGCTTCTGCTTTGACGGATAAGCGTCCATTATAAAGACTCGCCCATGTATGTAGTCCCTCAAATGAAACGGTCACTTGTCCTCTTTGCTCCAATTCTTCATTAGACACAAGCTGATTGGCATTTTTAACGCCAACTTTGATTTTCTCAAATTTCAGCTTTGGAAAAAGAACAGTGTAGTAGAAGCCTAGTTTCTCTTTGGTGTTGTAGTCAATCCATTCAGATACTTCGACTAATTGAAATTGTTCCTCCAGTTTGTCCGGGTTTAAAATGAAATCAGTTCCTCTAATCAATAAATATGACCTCCTTAAAATATTTGATTATCTGATATTCAGATATTTATTATAATACAGCACAGAATAAGCGATGTCAAGAGAAATATCTTAATATCCGATAAAAAGATTGACAGAGTGAAAACATTGAAATATAATGAGCATAAACAAGGAGGATTGCGATGAATAAAATAAAAGAATTGAGAAAAGAAAATAACATCACAGTTGCGGAATTGGCAAAAGAGTTGGGAATTTCACAAAGTATGCTGACTAACTATGAAAATGGGAATGGAACTCCAAGGGATGATTCTATATGGGATAGGTTATCACAACTGTTTGGCGTAAGCAAAAGTCATGTTATGGGATTGACTACAGATATTGATGTGGTTCACAGAAAGAAAAAATTTAAAGCGGTTGTGGATATGTCAGAACCCATATCAATACAAGTGGAAAATCAAACAGACATTGATATCTTGACTAAGTTGGACCTACTGGATGATGAAGATACAAACAAGGTATTAGACTTTATTAACAATCTTCTTACTATAAAGAAATATGAGGGAATTGAAGATAGTCCAATCGAATATGTGACGAAATAGCAGAAGTAATCTAAGGCGTCCACTTGCCCAGCCGACCCGCCGCCCTGTTAGGAACCGTCGCTCTGGGCATCCTTCGGAACGTTGGTTTTTGAAAGAACACGAACAAGAAAGAACTAGATGTGGAAAGTATACAGAGAATAGCAGACAGCACGATTGCGAAAGTGTTGTCTGTTATTCTTTTTCTTAGTCATATTCAAAAACAACGGTTTTAAAGGGTTTCTCTCCATAACGAATCAGCCATGCAGAATAATAGAGATTGATTTCAAGGGTAGTAGGAGTGCCGTTAATCTTGTTGTGTTCTGTTTCGATTTTACGAATAGTCTCATCAATTCCCCAATATTTGTAAACAATAACAGTTAGCTCCGTGTCTCGTGTGCCTTGATTACTGAATGACATGCTGTTACGGACATGGTAATCGGGCAGACTGATGTAATAGCAGATTCCGGCAATTAGACAGAACAATAAAAATGTAGTTATGACTTTTATTTTCATGTGTATGCACCTCTCTTTCTTAAATCCCTAAGGGGATAACTATATAGTACCTCGCTGTATAGTGAATTACTACATAAAGATTTATTAAATATACTTTGTGTAGGGGTGATGTATATGAATTATGGACATTTAGAGTTAAGGATAGAAGAACTGTTGAAAGAACGGGATATCAGTAAGAATACCATTTGCAAAGAGTTGGATATTCCGAGGTCAAATTTTAACAGATATTGCAGAAATGAATTTCAAAGGCTGGATGCAAATTTGATTTGTAAGTTATGTGATTATTTTGATTGTGAAGTTGGCGAATTGATTTGTTATGTAAAAGAATAACGAGCTGTTGCTGTTATTGGCATGGAATGGATAAAAGGGTATGCGGAGGTGTGAAAGTCTCTCATACCTTTTTACTTGTGTATTTTATAAAATCGAATTATACTGTGAGTAGTGAAAGTTAAGCAAATAGAATTTGTAAATCTGGACAAATCCGATTTATTATATGAAAGGAAATTATATTATGAAATTGATGTATGTTCAAAGAAAGAACAGGATTATATTATTGAAAGACTGGTGGAATATAATCTATCTCAGGTTGAGGCTAAACAGAAAGAAAATTTCATAGATTTAAGCAAGAAAATCGGTAAGGATGATAAGATTGTTGCTGGTATTGTAGCAAGGATGTATTGTTGGAATGTAGTTTATGTTGATACATTGTGGGTCGATTCTAGTTATAGAGGGAAAAAACTTGGTAGCTTACTTTTAGAAGAAGTTGAAAATGATGCTAAATCAAAAGGTGCTAAACTTATTCATCTTGATACATTTGATTTTCAAGCCAAAGAATTTTATGAGAAGCAAGGGTATATTGTATTTGGTATATTAGAAAATTGTCCAGAAAAGCATTATAGATATTATTTGAAAAAAGTCTTATAGTTCTTAAATCAAACTTTTGGTCAATATATAAAACTCGACAACTTCCAGTTGTGCGCCCAGCAAAGGGTGTGTAGTCAAGCCGGTGGGATTCCGGTTTATCCAAGGTTTAGCCAACCAGATAATAGCGAGTCTTGGGATGATGCCGGTAACGGCATCTGACAAGCGTAGACAGCAAGAAAGCAGGGTTGAATAGTGATTGAGCTTCGAAACGTTAACTTCAGTCGGTCGACGTCTTAACTGGTGCGGAAGACAATATCATGTAATGCGATATGGCGAGTGTTATGTGGCACTGCGGAGTCAGAGAACCAATCATGTTTTACATTGTGAATACACATCAACTGGGGAGAACCTGCCATTTCTCGAAGAAGAGTATGAAATTGCAACTGAAAACGGAGTATTTCAAATGAATGGTAGGTGGTCGGACAGTCCCATAGTACTGTAGAAATCGGGCAATGCCGATGGAGGGAAGGGGATTGCATAGTAAAGGTCTTACTGAGGACACATTATCCGTACTCAGGGACGGAGGAAATAATGGAAACGAAATTAGTAAGAATAGCTGAGATATCGGCAACATCAAAACATCCTATATTTACATCAGTGTACCACTTGATAAATGAAGATATGCTAAAGCAATGCCATAAGGAATTAGATGGGAACAAAGCAGTCGGAATTGACAAGGTAACTAAGGATGAGTATGGGAAGAACCTTGATAGAAATATCAAGGAACTGGTACAGAGGTTGAAAAACAAATCCTTTAAGCCACTTCCGTCACTGAGGGTATATATACCTAAAGGAAATGGAAAGAAACGACCATTAGGGATTGCTTCCTATGAAGATAAGATTGTACAAATGGCAGTGAAGAAAATACTGGGAGCTATTTATGAACCGAGATTCCTAAACTGCATGTATGGATTCAGACCGAATAGGGGGTGTCACGAAGCAATAAAAGAAGTATACCAACGGATAAGCTATGGAAAAATCAGCTATATCGTAGATGCCGATATCAAAGGTTTCTTTGACCATATCGACCATGATTGGATGATGAAGTTCCTTGAATGGAATATACAGGATAAGAACTTATTGTGGCTAATACGTAAATACCTTAAAGCAGGAATAATGGAGCAAGGAAAATTCGAGCCAACAGAGGAAGGTTCGGCACAAGGCTCAGTAATGAGTCCGATGCTTGCAAATATATACATGCATCATGTGCTGACGCTGTGGTTTAAGCTGGTGGTGCAAAGGGAAATGCAGGGAGAGTGTTTTCTCGTCAACTTTGCGGATGATTTTGTTGCAGGATTTCAATATAAGTCAGAAGCTGAAAGATACTATAAAGAGTTAAAGGAACGAATGGAAAAGTTTGGACTGGAGCTGGAAAGTAGTAAAAGCAGACTGATTGAATTTGGGAGATTTGCAGAGCAGAATCGTAGAGCAAGAGGAGAATGTAAGCCTGAAACATTTGATTTTCTGGGATTTACCTTCTACTGTAGCAAGACTCGAAAGGGAGGTTTCGTACCAAAGGTACAGACTTCAAGAAAGAAGTTTGAGCAAAAGGTTAGAGCATACAAGAACTGGATTTACGATAATCGAAATCGCCCAATGCGAGAAATAATTAAAGAGTTGAACGTAAAACTAATTGGACACTATCGGTATTATGGTGTTACATGGAATTTTCGGAAGATAACAACATTCCTGCATAGAGTACAACAGTTTCTATTCAAAGCCATGAATCGGAGAGGTTGTAGACGGGCATACACATGGAATGGATTTGTGGAAATGCTCAAGTATTACCCGTTAGCAAAACCTAAAACGTACTATTGTTTATATTGAAGCGAATGTTACTATGAGGAGCCGTATGCGGGAAAGCCGCATGTACGGATCTGTGAGGGGCTAAGATTGAGAGGTCTTAGTCTACTCGACTGTCAAAATTAAGTACATAATCTTGCTTGGCACAATGGCGGAAATTAGCCACAGGGAACACCTATGGCTAGTGTTTTTTAGCTAATCTATTGAATTTAATAAACTTTTAGAACAAACGGATATACAAGTTTTCCTTTCTGACCGTTTAGGTCGCTTGTTTATATTTGTCATTGGTTGGCTTTTGGTTGGGATTCTTAAATACCCCTTACAAAGCCCGTAAATACGTTGTTCGTTGACCGTAGAGGTCGCGTGTTCGAATCACGTCACTCCGATTGAATGATACAGTATCTGATATGGGTACTGTATTTTTTATGTCAAAGAGTGTAATTCTTGGTATTTGTAAAAACGTCAGCGATATATGGTTTATAGATGCTTTAATTGCTATAGCTTAAAGCTATAGCAACACACAAGTTATATGTATTATACAAATCCTCCAAATCATGCTACTCTATATCCAGACAAAAACAACAGGAAGAAAAGCAACAGGAGGATATAGAAAATGAGCAAATACCAGACACCATACAGATATGATTTTGTGGGAAGTTTTTTAAGACCACAGGAAGTAAAACAGGCAAAAGCAGATTACAGTGAAGGAAAGATCACAAAAGAAGAATGTGATGCTGTCGTTGATAAGGCAGTTACAGAAGTAGTCGCAAAGCAGAAAGAGTTGGGATTCCACATCATTACAGATGGGGAATTCCGAAGAACTTACTGGCACCTGGACTTCATGTGGGGATTTGAAGGTGTTGGCCACGAACAGACAGGAGCTGGTGTACAGTTCAATGCGGAGATGGCAGCGCTGGAAGACACTTATCTGACCGGAAAAGTAAAGGCAAAGGCACATCCGTTTGTAGAAGGGTTCAAATTCCTGAAACAGTTCGAAGACGAGAATACGGTCGCAAAATATACAATTCCGGCACCGGCACAGATGTTCCAGCAGATGATCGTTCCGGCAAACTTTGAGAATACAAGAAAATACTATGCAACTAATGAAGAACTGATCCGGGATATCGGAAAGGCTTATCAGGAAGTCATTAAGCAGTTTTATGAGGCCGGATGCCGCAACCTGCAGCTGGATGACTGTACATGGGGAGCAATTGTAGGTGATGCTGCAAAACAGAGATATAAGAATCTTGGACAGGATCTGGACGAAGTAAAAGGACAGCTGCTGGAAGTAAATAACCTTGCATTAGAAGGAAAACCGGCAGATATGGTGATCACTTCACATATCTGTAGAGGTAACTATCACTCAACATTCTTTACAAGTGGTCCATATGATTCCGTAGCAGACTATGTATTTGCAAAGGAAAATCTAGACGCATTATTCCTGGAATATGATGATGCAAGATCAGGAGGATTTGCACCGCTTGCAAAGTTTCAGAGGATAAGAAGTCGTTCTGGGACTGGTCACAACTAAGTCACCGGAACTTGAAGACAAAGAAACCGTGATCAAAAGAATCCATGAAGCAGAAAAGTATATTCCGCTTGAGAGATTGTATTTAAGCCCGCAGTGTGGATTTGCATCCTGCGAAATCGGTAATAAACTGACAGAAGAAGAGCAGTGGGCAAAATTAAAACTGGTAAAAGAGATCGCTGAAGAAGTGTGGAAGGACGCATAAGATAATACATAATAAAAAATAAAGAATCAGAAAAATGGTTTGTGAGAAAAAAGTCGTGATGAATGTCACGGCTTTTTGCATACCAAAGTATGCAAGAGAAGTTGCCAGTGGCAAGTTCTCTGTATAAAATCATACATTGTCAAAAATATGTCTGTAGGCACTATGCACAAAAAAATATTAGTGATATACTGAAACCAATACAAAATACACAAAGAGGAGGAATATGGATGTTAGATGCATCATACTACGAAAAAGCGGATGAAATTATCGCACAGTACAGCTGTGAAGAGAGGTCTCTGATACCGATCGTTCAGGGAATTCAGGAAGAATACCGTTATCTTCCGCCGGAACTTTTGACTATGTTGCCGGAAAGCTGGGGATTTCGGAAGCAAAAGCGTACAGTGTAGCGAGCTTTTATGAGAATTTCTCATTTGAAGCAAAAGGAAAGTATGTCATTAAGGTATGTGACGGAACGGCCTGTCATGTAAGAAAATCCGTGCCGATCCTGGAAAGCCTGTACAAAGAACTTGGGCTTGGAAAGAAAAAGCACACGACAGATGATCAGTTATTTACCGTAGAGACGGTATCATGCCTGGGCGCATGCGGACTTGCGCCGGCAGTTATGGTAAATGACGAGGTCCATCCAAAGATGACACCGGAGAAGATGAGCGAACTGATCGGAAAGCTGCGAGGTGAAGAACAGGTATGAGAATAGAGAACAGATTACAGCTTCAGCTGTGGAGAGAAGAATGTAAGGAAAAGCATCAGAAAGAAAAGTGCCGGATTCTGGTATGTGGTGGAACCGGATGTCTGGCAGGGGGATCGGATAAGATTTATGCACGTTTTAAAGAAATGTCGGAAGGTATGGATCATGTCACGGTTAAAATCGGAGAAGAGATTGCACATCCGGGAGTAAAGATGAGCGGGTGTCATGGATTCTGTGAGATGGGCCCATTAGTAAGAATTGAACCATACAATTACCTGTATCTGAAAGTAAAATTAGAAGACTGCGAGGAAATTTTTGAAAAGACGATCCTGCGCGGAGAACCGGTAGAACGGCTGATGTATCATGATGATCACAAAGTATATGAAACACAGGAAGAGATTCCGTTCTATGCCGAGCAGACACGACTGGTCCTGAAAAACTGTGGACATATCGATGCGGAACATATCGAGGAAGCAATTGCAGCCGGTGCATATGAATCATTTGAAAAAGCGGTGTTCGAGATGACGCCGGAGGCTGTTATAAAGAGCGTATTAGATTCCGGACTCCGGGGACGCGGGGGTGCAGGATTCCCGACCGGAAGAAAATGGTCACAGGTAGCTGGACAGAAAGAAAAAGTCAGATATGTTGTCTGTAACGGTGATGAAGGAGATCCGGGAGCGTTCATGGACAGAAGTGTGATGGAAGGTGACCCGCACCGTATGATCGAAGGCATGATGATTGCAGCCTATGCAGTACAGGCACATGAGGGATACATTTATGTAAGGGCAGAATACCCGCTGGCAGTCAGAAGACTGAAGATTGCGATTGAACAGGCAGAAGAGAAAGGACTGCTCGGAGATAATATACTGGGAACCGGATTCAGTTCCATCTTCATATTAACAGAGGTGCGGGAGCATTTGTCTGTGGCGAAGGTTCGGCTCTTACGGCATCTATCGAAGGAAAGAGAGGAATGCCGAGAGTAAAACCGCCTAGAACTGTAGAACAGGGACTGTGGGCGAAACCGACTGTATTAAATAACGTAGAGACATATGCGAATGTCCCGATGATCATCAAAAACGGTGCAGACTGGTTTTGCAGGATCGGTACGAAAGAAGTCCGGGAACAAAAGCATTTGCCCTGACGGGAAATGTAAAGAACACAGGACTGATCGAAGTACCGATGGGAATTACGCTCCGGGAGATTATCTTTGATATCGGCGGCGGAATTAAGAATAATAAGAAATTCAAAGCCGTTCAGATCGGAGGCCCGTCCGGAGGCTGTCTGGTCGAGTCACAGCTTGACAGTAAGATGGATTTTGATTCACTGACAAAGATCGGTGCAATGATCGGCTCGGGCGGCCTGGTAGTTATGGACGAAGACACTTGTATGGTAGAGGTGGCAGATTCTTCATGAATTTTACACAGAGAGAAAGCTGTGGAAATGTGTGCCATGCCGGGAAGGAACCAAACGTATGCTGGAAATTCTGGAACGGATTGTAGAGGGCAATGGAAAGCTGAGTGATCTGGATGAACTGGAAGAACTGGCAGATATGATCGAAAGCACGGCACTGTGCGGACTTGGAAAGAGTGCACCAAAGCCGGTTATCAGTACGATCCATGCGTTCAGAGAGGAATACGAAGAGCATATCTTAAAGAAACACTGCAAAGCAGGCGTCTGTTCAAATCTCCGTACATATAAGATTGATCTGGAAAAATGTAAAGGCTGCTCGAAATGTGCAAGAAACTGCCCGGTGAATGCAATCACAGGCAAGATCAAGACACCATTTGTGATAGACAATGAGAAATGTATCAAGTGCGGTACCTGTAAAGATAACTGTGCATTTGGTGCAATCTATACGGAATAGGAGGGGATATTATGGGAATCATGACAATCGATGGGCAGCGTGTGGAATTCACGGACGAACCGAATGTGCTGTCTGTGATCAGAAAGGCCGGAATTGATATTCCAACATTGTGCTATCACTCAGAATTATCGATTTACGGAGCCTGCCGTCTGTGTACGGTGGAAAATGAGAGAGGAAAGACATTTGCTCCTGTTCGGAAAAACCAAGAGACGGAATGGTGATCTATACAAATACGCCTAGACTTATGCATTATAGAAAGCTGATCCTGGAGTTACTGCTTGCGGCACATTGCAGAGACTGTACAACCTGTATCAAAAGCGGGGAATGTCACCTTCAGGAACTGGCACATAGACTCGGTGTACACGAAGTGCGCTTTGAAAATGTCAGGGAAATGCAGCCGATCGATACCAGTTCTCCGGCCATCATAAGAGATCCGAATAAATGTATCTTATGCGGAGACTGCGTACGTATGTGTGACAATATCCAGAATATCAATGCCATTGACTTTGCTTATCGTGGAACCGATGCACTGGTAACACCTGCATTTAATAAGAAGATAGCAGAGACAGACTGTGTAGGCTGCGGACAATGCAGAGTTGTCTGTCCGACAGGTGCGATCAGTATTCATACGAATATTGATCCGGTATGGGAAGCGCTGGCAGATAAGAATACGAAGGTGATCGCACAGATCGCACCGGCAGTACGTGTGGCAGTCGGCGATCAGTTTGGCTATGCAAAGGGTGAAAATGTCATGGGCAACTGGTAGGTGTTCTGCACCGGCTGGGATTCGATGAAGTATATGATACATCTTACGGAGCAGACCTTACTGTAATAGAGGAGTCAAAAGAATTTATCGAAAGATTCACAGCAGGAGAAAAGCTGCCGTTATTTACATCCTGTTGTCCGGCATGGGTCAAACACTGCGAGACCAAATATCCGGAACTGGCAGAAAACTTATCGACCTGCAGATCTCCGCAGCAGATGTTCGGAGCTGTAGTGCGGGAGTACTATAAGGATCCGGAAAAGAATGAAGGAAAGAGACTGGTATCCGTATCGATCATGCCGTGTACGGCAAAGAAAGAAGAAATCCTGCGTCCGGAGTCTATGACAAATGGAAAACAGGACGTAGACTATGTACTGACAACCACAGAGATCATCCGAATGATCAAAAAATCCGGTATTGTATTCGATAAAGTAGAGATTGAAGCAGCGGATGTACCATTTGGAATTGGATCAGGAAGTGGTGTGATATTCGGTGTGACAGGCGGTGTGACAGAAGCAGTTCTTAGAAGATTACAGCAGGGGCATAACCGTGTGGACATGGAAGCAATTAAGACAAGCGGTGTCCGTGGTGATGAAGGTATCAAAGAACTGACGTATAATTATAACGGACGGGAAATCAAAGCTGCCGTTGTAAGTGGACTTGCCAATGCAGATAAAGTAATAGAGCGGATTAAAAATAACGAGGTACATTATGATTTTGTAGAAGTGATGGCATGCAGAAGAGGCTGCATCATGGGCGGCGGACAGCCGGTCAATGCAGGCCCTAGAACGAAGAGGGCCAGAATGAAGGGGCTGTATGATACAGATGTCAATACACAGATCAAGAAATCAAATGAAAATCCGATGATCCTGTCACTTTATGACTCCTTGCTGAAAGGAAAAGAACACGAATTACTTCACCGGAACTTTACGAAATAATTTATGGTATGTAAAAAGAGGAATCCCGAAGATCACATTGATCCGGGGTTCCTCTTTTGTTCTTGTTATTCATTTAATCTACATAATACACATAATTTTCTTTACGAGGCTTTGCCTTCGGCACATCTCTGGCCGGATATCCGAGCACGCAGTGTCCGATGCCTTCATAATCACCTTCCACGCCCCATTTTTTCAAAAGAGCCTTACCTTCTTCCGATGCAAAGACTTCTTTCGCCCGGTGGATCCAGCAGCTTCCGATTCCAAGAGAAGCGGCAGCATTCATCAGATTGCCCATGACAAGGCTTCCGTCATATACACATGTCGATCTGTTCTTGTCGGCCAATACCACCAGAACAACCGGTGCTCCGTAGAACGGATCCGTATCGGTTCCCATAACGGCTGCATTCATTTTGGAAAGCTGGTCACGGGTATCTTTATCCCTAACAGCAACAATCACCGGTGACTGCATTCCCATGCCGGTTGCGGCATAAGTGCCTGCTTCAAGAATCAGATCCAGATCTTCTTTCGGGATCATGTCCGGTTTGTAACCGCGTACACTGCGGCGTTCGATCATGTTTTTAATACTTTCGTTCATAAATCAAGACTCCTTTAGAATACAGTGAAAAAATAAAATCTCATAATATAAAAAGAAAATAAAACGAAACGGATGATTTACACTTCCTTGTTCTCGTATACATGTCTCTTGATCGCTTCGAAACTTTCTTTACTGATCACATGCTCCATCTTACATGCATCGGCAGCAGCGACATCCGCAGGTACGTGAGATGTATCAGCCAGGATGATAAAAGGGTATGGCGTTCGTAAATCATATTTGCAATCTCCAGACCGGATGGTGTCAAATGGATAAATCCCTGTTCATCTACTTTAATATGTTCCTTTTCGCGAAGATTCTTCATAGCAACACTGACACTGGATTTCTTAAAACCAAGCTCATTGGCAATGTCTACGGAACGCACTACGGGCAGTTTCTGGCTTAAAATCAGAATTGTTTCAAGATAGTTCTCGGCAGATTCATTTAATACATTGCTCATAATAAGTCATTCCTTCCTTTATACGTTAACATTGAGTTTAGTATAACATAGTTAGTTACGACTGGCAAACGGAAGAAAAAACTTATTGAGAAAAAATAATCAATAAAATGAAATAAAGTGGTTGACAGCTAACAAACGTTAGCATATACTAACTATTGCAAGAGATAATGAAAACATTTATCATTATCAAAATCCTTGGGAAATTACATGGAAAGATGTAAAAAATACTACATAAAGAAAATGAGGTGTTATTATGCCACTTACAATGGCCGGTATCGGTGAAACAAACACAATCTCACGTATTGGTGGAAATGAAGAGACAAGACGTTTTCTGGCAAATCTTGGATTTGTTGCAGGAGCGGAAGTTGTTGTACTGTCGAAGATCGGAGGCAATGTGATCGTAAATGTCAAAGACTCCAGAGTGGCAGTAAATGAGGATATGGCGCGGCACATCATGGTTTAGTACCGGGGTGTCTGCTGTATTATAGATACTAACAATCTAAGGAAAGGAGAAACAGCAATGACTTTAGGTGATGCAAAAGTTGGAAGTACAGTTGTTGTAACGAAGATTGAAGGGGACAGCGCATACAAGCGCCGTATTATGGACATGGGAATCACAAAAGGCAGTGAACTGTATATCAGAAAAGTAGCTCCTCTCGGAGATCCTGTAGAGATTACAGTCAGAGGCTATGAACTTTCAGTAAGAAAAGACGATGCCCAGTGTGTTCAGGTAAAATAAGACTTACCGAAGGAACTGACAGATACATATTGTCGCATTAGAATTTACACGTTCAAGGAGGTAAATAGGAATGGGAATTAAGATCGCACTTGCGGGAAACCCAAACTGTGGTAAGACCACAATGTTTAATGCCTTAACGGGTGCCAACCAGTATGTTGGTAACTGGCCGGGGGTTACAGTAGAGAAAAAAGAAGGAAAATTAAAAGGAAAGAGAAAGAATGATAACATTGTTGTAACAGACCTTCCGGGTATCTATTCTCTTTCACCGTACACATTGGAAGAAGTAGTCAGCCGTGATTATATCTTAAATGATAATCCGGATGTTATTATTGATCTTGTAGATGCAACGAATATTGAACGTAACCTGTATCTTACAACACAGCTGATCGAGACAGGTGTTCCTGTAGTTATCGCATTGAACATGACAGACCTTTTGGAGAAGAGAGGAATCAAGATCGATACAAAGAGACTTTCTATGTTATTAGATTGCCCGATCGTTGAGACTTCTGCCCTGAAACAGACAGGACTGGATGCGCTGGTTGAGACAGCAATCAAAGTGGCTAATAAAAAAGAAGTTGATCTTCCAAGAGAAATCTTCTCTAAAGAAATGGAAGCAGCAGTTGCAGATGTGAAAGGGGTTCTCCCGGATACAATCTCAGAAGACAAGAAGAGATGGTATGCAGTGAAATTCCTTGAGAACGACAGCAAGGTTGTAGAAAGCATGAATCTTTCTGCAGCAGCAAAAGCAGCAGTTGATAAAGACAGAAAAGAACTTGAGACAAAACATGACGATGATATGGAAAGTATCGTAACAGATGAACGTTACAAATTCATCCAGAAGATCGTTGAGACAACAGTTAAAAAAGGAAAAGACAAATTAACAACATCCGATAAGATCGACCGGATCGTTACAAACCGTATTCTTGGTATTCCGATCTTCATCGCAGTTATGTTTGTTGTCTACTACATTTCTGTAACAACAATCGGTACAATCGTTACAGACTGGACAAATGATACATTCGTAGTTGCAATTCAGGATATCGCTTCAAAAGGACTGGAAGCAGCTGGTGTAAGCAGTGTGATCGAAGGACTGGTAGTTGACGGTATCATTGGTGGTATCGGAGCCGTACTTGGATTCGTTCCTCAGATGGCAATCCTGTTCCTTTTCCTTTCTATTCTGGAAGACTGCGGATACATGGTACGTATTGCATTCGTTATGGACCGTGTATTCAGACACTTCGGACTGTCCGGTAAGAGTTTCATCCCGCTTCTGATCTCATCAGGTTGTGGTATCCCTGGAATCATGGCTTCTAAGACCATTGAACAGGACAATGACAGACGTCTGACAATTATGACAGCAACATTTATCCCTTGCGGAGCGAAATTACCGGTTATCGCACTGATGGGTGGTATTATGACAAGCTACGCAACAGGAAGTTATACAGCAGGTGGATTTATGGCACCTATCATGTACTTCGTAGGTATCGTAGCAGTATTAGTAGCAGCAATCATCCTGAAGAAGACAAAACCATTCTCAGGAAAACCGGCACCATTCGTTATGGAGCTTCCACAGTATCATATTCCACAGGCTAAGACAGTTCTTCTTCATGTATGGGAAAGACTGAAAGGCTTTATCATCAAAGCCGGAACAATCCTGTTCCTTGCTTGTGTAGTAATGTGGTTCCTTGGTGGATTCGGATTCACAAATGGCGGATTCGGACTTGTAGACGACAGTGCAGACAGCTTACTTGCAGCAATCGGTGGATTTATCGCACCAATCTTTGCACCACTTGGATTTGGAGAGTGGCAGCCGGTAGCGGCTTCTCTTTCCGGATTCACAGCAAAAGAAGCAATCGTTTCAACAATGGGAGTACTTGCGAACGTAGCAGAGAGCAAGTCAGAAGATACCGTAACAGTTGCACAGGCAATCCAGTCATGGTTCCCGAGTGCAGTAGCAGCATTCTCATTCCTGTTATTTAACCTGTTAGATTCTCCTTGCCTGGCAGCGATCGCAACAATGGCACAGCAGATGCAGTCTAAGAAATGGTTCTGGTTTGCAATTCTGTTCCAGAATGTATTCGCTTATCTCGTAACACTTTGTGTATACCAGATCGGTACATTAGTAACCGGCGGCGGATTTGGAGTTGGTACAGCAGTGGCATTTGTGGTAGTAGCAGTCATGCTGTTCCTGTTATTCAGACCTGATCCGTATAAAGATCAGAAAGTTTATTCCAAACGTTCTGTAAATGCATAAGTAGAGCGGACCGACGTAACTCATTTACGTCCGGATTTCCCTTTGAAGGAGGCAGTTTTCATGGTAGCCATTTTAGCAGATATCATTATTTTAGCATTAATATTAGGGTATTGCGCATACCTGGTATACGGAATTGTGAAGAGATTTAAAAATGGAGTCATCCAGGGATGTGGCGGCAGCTGTGCCGGATGCAGTGGATGCGGTGGTGGATGCTGCAGTTCGGATCCTGATGAAGTGAAAAAAATGATCGAAAATATGTATGGTAAATAAAGGAGTTGGCAGTCATGGGCAATTCGACAGGCTCTATGTTCTACCTGTTCGTGATCGTGATCGTCCTTTACATTGTCGGTGCTTCTATCTATCAGGCATTTCTCTGGTTCAGGAAATGGCAGGAGAAAAAAAGAGACGAAAAGTTCAGCATGGATAATGAGGAGAACAAAGAATAGAGGGATAGAGATATGGCAGATATTATAGTTGTATTAATCGTGATCGTTCTTCTTGGATTTGCATTAAGAGGAGCAATCAGGCATTTTAAAGGTGACAGTCCCTGCTGTGGCGGCGGAACCGGTATCATCAAAACTGACGATAAAGAACTGAAGAATCCGGTGATCGGAAGAAGACAGTTCATATCGAAGGTATGACCTGTGAGCACTGCGTACAGTCAGTAAAGAAAGCGTTAAATGAGATAGAAGGTGTTTCGGCAAGAGTGGACTTACAGAAGAAAGAAGCAGTGGTGTCTTATGACCGTGAGATTGAAAAATGATGTTTTGAAAAAAAACAGTTGAAAAAGCAGGATTTCAGGTTGTTTCTATAACAGAGTAGATACGATAGGAGGATGACAGGTGGATAAGGCAAAAGAAGCGATTGTACAGAAACTAAAAGCCAGTGGATGCAGGATCACCAAGCAGAGACTGATGCTTCTGGATATTATACTGGAAGAAAACTGTTCCTGTTGCAAAGAAATCTATTACCGCGCATCCCGGATCGATCCAAGTATCGGAACAGCAACCGTATACCGGATGATCAACAAGCTGGAGGAAATCGGAGCGATCAACCGCAGGAACATGTATAAAGTAGCATGTGATCCGGACTGTGACCTGCAGAATGCATGTACGGTTGAACTGGACGATGATACGATCAAGCATCTGTCTGCAAAGAACTGGAATGCTGTGATACAGGCAGGCTTGAAAGCATGTGGTTATGTAGAAGATCAGAAAGTACGGAACATAACAGTGCAGTCATAAAGATGCTATTGAAAAAATTTATCAATAGCATGAAAAATATTTGAAAAGGACATTCTTTGGTGTTATAATTTGCAGAAACAAAAATGACTGCCGGACACAAATGAAGGGATGTCCTTTTTGTTATAACGTTTATAGTACTTAATTAATAAATATACAATGGAGGGAATACATATGTTAAATTTAAAAGACATTAATTGGAAAAAACCAGGACTTTTTGCAGCAGGAGTAGCTTTCGGAACAGCAGGAATCAAGATTCTGACAAGTGATGATGCCAAGAAATTATATACAAACTGTACAGCAGCCGTATTAAGAGCAAAATCTTGTGTGATGAAGACTGCAACAAGCGTTCAGGAGAATGCAGGAGATATTTTAGCAGAAGCAAAGCAGATCAATGAAGATAGAGCAGCAGAGGCAGAAGCAGAAGTTGTAGATGATTTTTGCGAGACAGAAGAGACAGCAGAAGATACTGCTGAAGCAACAGAAGAATAAAAATCCGGCACTGAAGATAAAGAAAAGTTGCCGGAAATACATAGACACAGGCACCTGCGAA